>Ga0187827_10001972_pt1 | contig 28841 bp, 27 predicted proteins | sample ETNtaG_39_FD_167969 | JGI IMG/M metagenome (GOLD analysis project Ga0187827, IMG submission 167969) | Marine microbial and viral communities from oxygen minimum zone, Eastern Pacific Ocean - ETNP2014_SV_150_PacBio MetaG (Illumina Assembly) | ecosystem: Environmental > Aquatic > Marine > Hypoxic...
AATAAATGAAAAAGGAAAATTGTTGGGATTACATATTGAAGGACATGAACGTTTTTGGAAAATTAATAATATTTTAAGTAGTAAAATCAGGAATAATTGGATTTATGTAAATTCTATACACACTATTGATCTCTTAAATTTTTTTGGTGGAAAAATAATTAAAACTTCTAATATCGTTAGTCAATATAATGAAAAAAAAGGTGATAATTTTATTTCAATTATTAAATTTAAATCAGGAACTTTAGGAAGTTATAATTCTTTTTGGTACTCTCCAGGAGGTTGGACAGTTACTTTATTTGGAGAAGGAATTACAATTAAATTTTCTCCTCTAGAAAATGGAACCATTATTGATAATAAATTTATCATTAAAAAAATTATTCCTTCAAAGGAAGATATTTATTTTAAACCTGGTTTTTATAAGCAGATGCAATATTTTATAAAATTGATAAAAAATAAAAAAAATACATGGCCAGCTATATCAATTGAAAATGTTTATGAATCTGTCCAAACTGCTAAAATGATTTCAAAATTCTAATGGAATTAAATGAACCGTATTTGTTTGGTAATGAATTTAATTATTTAAAGAAATGTATTGATAATAATAAATTAACGTATGGTTCATATATAAATAAATTTGAAAATATCGTTAAAAAATATTTAGGTATAAAATTTGCTATTGCTACTGTTAATTGTACTTCTAGCCTTCATATTGGTTTAAAATTATTAGGCGTTGAAAAAAACACAGAAGTTATTACAACAACAATAACATTTATTGCCTCTATTAATTCAATTATCTACAATAATAGTAGTCCCATATTTATGGATGTGGGAGATAATCTAAACATAGATACGATAAAAACAATTGAATTTATTAAATATCATACTTTTTATAAGAATGGTTATTCATATAATAAATTAACAAGAAAAAAAATTGTTGCATTAATGATTGTTCATACTTTTGGAAATGCTGTTTATTTAGATGAACTAGTATCTATTTGTAAAAAAAGAAATATATCAATCATAGAGGATTGTGCAGAAAGTCTTGGTACCAAATATATAAAAGGAAAATTTAATAATATGCATACAGGAACAATTGGTAAAATAAGCTGTTTTTCTTTTAACGGTAATAAAATTATTACTTCTGCTGGAGGAGGAATGATACTTACTAATGATAGAATGAAAGCTAAAAAAGCTAGATATTTAATTAATCAAGCAAAGGATGATCCTTTTAAATTTATTCATAATCAAATAGGTTATAATTATAGATTATCTAATATTCATGCAGCAATAGGGTATGCTCAATTTAAAAAATTACGTGTTTTTTTAAAAAGAAAGAATAATATACAAAAATTATACTTAAAATATTTTAAAGAAATTGAAGGAATAAAATTTATAAATACTTCAAATTATTCAAAAAATAATTATTGGTTAAATGTAATATGCATAGATAACAAAAAATTCAATAAAAATTCTTCGTATTTATTGAAAAAACTAAATAATAAAAATATTAAAGCAAGACCAGTTTGGTTTCCAAATCATTTACAAAAAAAATTTAAAAAATATCAGTCATTTAAGATTAACAATGCAAGTAAAATTTATTCCAATTGTCTTTGTTTGCCTTCAAGTATAAATTTAACAGATCAAGATATATATAAAATTTGTAATATAATTCATGAATAATATTTTATTTGTGAAGGCAGATTGCTAATTTATGTAAATAGGTATTGTGTAGTGAAAAAAAATATTAAAATAGTATATTGTACCATTGAAAAAACTAAAAAAAATTTTCAGGTAAGTTATTTTTGATAAATTATGTTTTGAAAAGTTTTTTTATCAAATTTTAAAAAAAATACCGAATAAATATAAAGGATTATAATTTTAATAATATTGATTACATAAAAATAAAATGAATAAAAATAACAAACTTGTTAAAAATATCCTTAGAATTTTTAAAATTGTATTTTCTATTAATAAAGATATTATAATAAATAAATTAAATAATAAAAAAATTAATAATTCGGATTCTTTAAGGCATTTAAGTCTTATATTTGCTATTGAAGAAGAGTTTAGTATAAAATTTATAGATTAAGAGATTAAATCAATAAATGATTTTAAAACAATTTATGATATAATATTAAGAAAAAAGAAATAATTTGTTATGTTAAAGAAAAAACTCAGACAAAAAAAAATTAATTTTGGATCGTGGATTACTTTATCAGATCCATTGATACCAGATTTACTATCAACTGCTAAATTTGATTGGTTATGTGTTGACTTAGAACATACTTCACTTGAACTAAATCAAACAGAGAACATAATTTCATCTATATTGAATAATAATATAACCCCGTTAGTGAGAGTAGGTGAAAATAATCATAATTTAATTAAAAGAGTTATGGATATGGGCTCATATGGAGTTATAGTTCCCAATGTCATTAATAAAAATGAAGCAATTAATATTATTAATGCAGTTAAATACCCCCCTATTGGTAAAAGAGGATTAGGGCTTTATAAAGCTCAGGATTTTGGTAGAAAACTAAAAGACTATATAAATTGGAATCAGAACAATAGTATAATTGTTGTTCAAATTGAAAATATAAAAGCTGTTGATAATCTAGATGAAATATTTTCTCTAGATCATATTGATGGTTATTTTATTGGTCCTTATGATTTAAGTGCCTCAATGGGCATACCTGGAGACTTTAAAAATAAAAAATTTCTGAATATTATAAAAAAAATTTCTGAAATTGGAAAAAAATATAAAATATCAAGTGGAATTCACTCAGTATCAACAGATACTTTAAAAGCTATAGAATATATAAAGAAAGATTTCAATATGATTGCATATAGCTTAGATTCACTTTTTATAAGAGAATGTGCTCTATCAGGTCTAAAAAAAATTAAATCATATATAAAAAACAAATAAATATTAATGAGTAAAGTTATAGTTTTTGGAGGTTCTGGTTTCTTAGGTTCACATGTTGCAGATAAGCTTTCTTCTAGTGGGTATCAAGTAACTATTTTTGATATTAAAGATTCACCTTATTTAAAATCTAATCAAAAAATTATAATTAACGATATTTCAAACTTAAAAGAAGATGATATTTTATTTAGAGGGGTTAATTATATTTATAATTTTGCAGGAATAGCTGACATAGAAGAAGCAAAAAATAATCCTTTAGGTACAGTTAAAAGCAATATTTTAAATAACATAATTTTATTAAATGCTTGCAAGTTTAATAAAATAAAAAGATATATTTTTGCTAGTTCGGTTTATGCTAGAAGTCAATCAGGTAATTTTTATAGTATAAGTAAAAAATCTTGTGAAGAATATATAAAAACATTCAGTAGTTTGTATAATTTAGAATATACTATTCTTAGATTCGGATCATTATATGGTCCTAGATCAAATATCAAAAATGGAGTTTATAAATTTATTTATGATGCAATAAATAATAATAAAATAGTTTTTAAGGGAGAACCAGAATCATTAAGGGAATTTATTTATGTCGAAGATGCGGCTTTATCAAGTTTGGAAATTTTAAATAAAGAATTTATAAATCAAACAATAACCCTGACAGGACAGCAATTAATGAAAATAAAAGATTTGCTTCTTATGATTAAAGAAATTTTGAATAATAGTTCTTTGAATATCGAGTACATTAAGGAAAATAACCAACACTATAGAATTACACCCTATTCCTATAATTCAAATTTAAGTAAAAAATTGTCACCAAGATTATATACAGATTTAGGAGAAGGATTGCTTGAAATTATAGAAGAAATATCAAAGAAAAAATGAAAAATAAAATATTAGCAATCATTCCTGCAAGAATGGCAAGCAGCAGGTTTCCTGGAAAACCTATGGCTTTAATAAAAAATCTTCCTATGATAGGTCATTGTTATATAAGATCTAAATTTAGCAAAGCACTATCAGATTGTTATGTTGCAACACCTGATAATATTATTTTAAAATACATAAATAGTATTGGAGGAAATACAATTATTACTTCTCACAAACATATAATGTGTAATGATAGAGTTTTTGAAGCCGTTGAAAAAATTGAAAAATTAAAAAGAAAGAAATATGATATTATATTAAATATTCAAGGTGATTTACCAATGGTTTATCCTGATATGATAGATGATTTAGTTAAACCATTAATTGAAGAAAAACATGTAGATACCACTACAATGGTTGATGAAGTAAAAAATAATAATGATTTTTTAGATTACAATAGAGTTAAAGTTTTGTTTGATTTAAACAAAAATGCGATACTTTTTACAAGAGAACCTGTTCCATCAAGGTTTAAATACAAAAAAAAATATAAAAAATATAAACATGTAGCAATTAGAGCATATAAAAGAAATGTTTTTTTAAAATTAAAAAAACTTAGTATTACTCCCTATGAAAAAATTGAAGGAATAGATGATCTTAGGCTTTTAGAAAATGGTATTAAAATAAGAATAGTGAAAACAAAAAGAATTACAGAAACAGTTGATACAAAGAAAGATTTAAAAAAAGTTATAAAGATGATGCATAAAGATAGTTTTATAAAAAATTATCTTAATTTATGATTAATACAACAATTTTTGATTTTGATGGTGTTATACTTGATTCGAATCAGGCTAAAACACAGGCTTTTTTAGAACTGTATAAAAACGAAAAAAAAAACCATAAAGATCTAATATTAAATTTTCACAAAAATAATCTAGGTTTAAGTAGATTTAATAAAATTGATTATTTTCAAAAAAAAATACTCAAAAAAGACTATGATGAAAGAAATATAAAAAATAAATTAGATATATTTTCGAAAATAGTATTAAAAAATATATTAAAATGTCAATTTATTGAAGGGGTTTTAAATTTTATTAAGTGTTTAAATATTAAATCCATTAATTTATTTATATCATCAGGAACTCCAGAAAAAGAACTTAATTATATTTGTAATAAATTAAAAATAGATAATTATTTTGTTGATATTTTTGGAAGCCCTGATTCAAAAAAAAGTCATATAGAAAGAATAATTAAGAAATATAAAATAAAAAATGATGAAATATTGTTTATTGGTGATTCTCTATTAGATTATCGTATTTCTATAGAAACAAATGTAAAGTTTATAGGAGTAGGATGCTCAATTTCTAACAATATAAAAAAAAATATATTTTATATTGAATCTTTTAACCAAACTGACAATATTTTTTCAAAATTTATGTTTAAATAATTAAAAAATATTTTCTAATAATTTTTTCTTAAATTTGTATTAAATTAGATTAAATATATGGATTTTTATTTGTAATATTGCTGACCGATTCATATATTGGTAATCAGTTGAAAATTTGTTATGAAATTCAGACGGTTTATCGTTAACTTCAAAATACAGAAAAGATAATAAATACATTTAATTTTTCATTATATGTTTTATAATTATTAATCATTTATAATATAATATTATAATTATCATTAATCTTTATATATATTTATAATTGTATGCTTATAATAGATCTAACAAATGAAAACAAATTAAACACAACTCATAGAAAATTACTAAAATCAATATGCTTAAATCAGAAAAATAATTTCAATCATTTAGTTTCAAAAATATCAAAAAATTTTAATACAGATTTGGATTGGTGGGTTTCATCACCATCCAATAGAAACACTTTAACTTCAAATTTATATTTGAAATATTGTATGACAAAATTAATATTAATATTGTCAAAAAAAGAAAAAATTGATAGAATATATGTAGATTCAAAATTTTTTAAAAATCTACTAAGTCAAATAATATCACATAGATTTATCATAATAAAAAAAAATAATGGTATTTCAAAATATAACGTAAAATTATTAAAATATGTTTCTTATCAATTTATTTTTAGATTTCTACAAAATATTGCTTGTAAATTATCTTTACAAAATCATAAATTAAAAAAAATCAATGATGCTATCTTAATAGATACATATGTTCTACCTGGTTATTATACAAAAGATAGATATTTTAATGGTTTGGTTGAAGGATTATCATCAATTCAAAAAAAAAAAATATATTTTGTTCCAACAATTACATACACGCCATTAAGAAAAAAATATAATATAATTGGAAATATTTTATCAGTTTATAAAGATTTACGAAATTCAAAAAAACAATATTTGATAAAAGAAGATTATTTGAGTTTAAAGGATATTATTTTTTCTATTTTTTTTCCATTCAGAATTCGAAAATTTAATTTTCAAAATCTAATTGAAAGTGGAATTGATTATTCTTTTATTTTTTATGAAGACTTATATAATATTAATAATTATAATCTTTCTATTGAAGGAATTTTAAATTACCAATTTATTAAAAAGTTATCTATTAAAAATATAATAATAAAAACCTTTATAAATTGGTGGGAAAATCAGCCTGTGGATAGAGGGTACAATTTAGGAATTAACAAATTTTTTCCAAAAATTAATTCAGTTGGTTATTTGGGTTATATTCCTCGGGAATTTGAATTACATATTTGTCCAACTTTGTGTGAACAAAAAAATGGATTATTGCCAAAAAGTATTTGTGTAACTGGAAAATCAATAATCCCATTAGTTAAATTATTCAATAAAAATTTGAATATAAATATAGCTCCAGCTTTTAGGTATAATTACCTATGGTCAAAGATTAAAAAAAAGAAAAATAAGATTTTTACAATTCTCTTAGCCTTACCAATTAGTTATGAAGATTCCATTAATATTTTAAGAATTATTTATTCTATTGATCAAAAATTTTTTAATAAGATTAATTTTCAAATCAAGATGCATCCAACAATGAATAAAACAATTTTATGTAAAATGTTTGATTTTCAAGATAAAAAAATTAATTTTTCGGAAAATGACGCTTTTGATAGTATAAGTAATAGCAATCTAGTAATTACATCAATGTCAATAATTTCAATGGAATCCATTGCATTAGGTGTGCCAGTTATAATTATTGATAGGGAAACTGTACTTAATTATAATCCTGTCCCGGACAAAATACCAAAAAAATTATGGAAACTTAGTAAAGATTCTGCAGAAGTTAGAAAAAATATTATTTTTTATAAAAATAAATATTACAATTCATCCACTTACTTTAATAAAAATAATAATAAAATTAAAGAAAATTATTTTTCTAAAATCAATAAAAAAAATATATTAAAATTCTTAAAAATATAATGAATAATTTTAAAAAAGATATTTTTTTCTCAGTAATAATATGTTGTTTTAATTCATCAAAATATTTAAATGAAACAATAGAAAGCGTAATTAATCAACAATTTCAAAATTGGGAACTAATATTAATCAATGATGGTTCTACTGATAATACAGAAGAAATAATTAAATTTTATATAAAAAAAAATAATAAAATAAAATATTTTTACCAAAAAAATAGAGGATATCCAAATGCAAGAAATAAAGGAGTTGAATTAGCTATTGGTAAATGGATCTCATTAATTGATCACGATGATATTATGATGCCAAATAAATTGGAGGAACAATATCAAGATATAATGAACAATCCTAAACATTTTCTGTTTTTTAGTAATACTATGCATATTGATTCAAAAGGTAAGTATTTGAACAAAAGTTATTTTATCTATAATCCTTTAAAAAATGACTATAATTTAATCAATATTGGATTAGATTTAATTCAAAATGGATGTTTTATAGGAACGGAGACAGCAATATTTAAAAAAGATATTATTAAAAAAATTGGTGGGTTTAATGAAAGATACACATTTATAAGTGATTATGATTTTTTTATAAGAGTAGGGCTAACTTATAAAATTTTTTTTAATAATAAAGTTCTAAGCAAGCACAGAATTCATGATAAAAATATGCAACATTATTATTTCAAATCTGGAATAGGTTATTGGGAATATGTTAAATTATATTTAAATTATATGTTTAATATCAAAATCACTATTTTTAATAAACGTATTGTTTTAAAAAGAATGTTTCTATATATTTTTTATGCCGTAGCAAGGTCCATTATAAATGTTAGATTCATTGGATTAATTTATCATTTTATAAGAAAAAAAATAACTAAGTGAAAACTAATTTAAAAATTTCTGTAATTATACCAATATTAAATGAAGAAGCATCATTAAAACAATTATTAGATAATTTATTAAAGCAAACATTAAAACCAGATGAAATTTTAATTTGTGATACAGGATCGAGTGATAATTCGATTTTGATAATAGATAACTATATTAAAAAAAATAAATCAATAAGATTAGTTAATAAAAAAAGTACATGCAGAGGCTCGGGGAGAAATTTATCCATAAAAGATTCAAAAAATAATTTGATTGCAATGATTGATGCTGGTACATTTCCCAAAAATAATTGGTTAGAAAAATTATCTGAGCCTATAATTAATGATAACAAAATAAAAATTGTGTATGGGTCAGTTATTCCTGTAAGAGATAATATATTTGAAAAATGTTTGGCTACCATTACTATTGGAAAATTTTATAAAAACTGTGTTTTAAATCCTACAGTGTCATCTTTATTAATTGAAAAAAATTGTTGGAAATTAGTTGGTGGATTTCCAGAAAGCAAAGAAGGGAAATATGTTGTTGAAGATTTAATTTTTCTTAATAGAATTGATCAATTGAATCTGAAATCTCAAAAAGTAGAAGATGCTATAGTCTATTGGTATTTAGCAAAAAATTATGTAGAATTATTTAATAGAACTTCAAGCAATTCTAGAGGGGGTATTGATAAAGGTTATGCGAAAAATTGGCATTATGGTATTCTTAGAAATTTTTTAGTATACATTTTTTTACTTATACTAACATTTACAATCAGTCTTAAATTTTTCTCTTTATTCGTAGTGTTTCATTTTTTTAGAGTTTATACCTATATAAAAAAGGTCAAAGAACATAATTTAAAAAATATATTTTCTTATCTAAAGGAGTTTATATTAATTTCAATTCAAATAATTGTAATTGACTTAGCTAGTATACATGGTTTTTTAAAATGGTTTTTTTTTGATATGATTAGAAATAAAAAAAATTAATGAAAAATATTTTAAAACAAGTGCTACTTGAAATATTGTGGTTTCATTATTTAATAAATTAATTAAAAATAGAAATTAATGAACAAAACAATTAGTGAATCTATCAGTGTAATTATACCTACATTTAATTTTAAAGATTCTTTAATCAAAGTTTTAATGTCTACTTTTAACCAAACTATCAAACCTAAACAAATTATAATTGTTGATTCAAGTCCTAGTAATTCTATTGAAATTGCAATTGAAAACTTTAAATCAAAAAATCAAAAAAAAAATATTGAGATTATTTTATTAAAACAAAAAAATAGAACATTTCCAGGTAAAGCTAGAAATATAGGTGCTAAATACGCTACAGGATCAATTTTAGCTTTTTTAGACTCAAAAACTATACCAGAAAACTCTTGGTTAGAAGAAAGTTTAATTAAAATGAATGAAGAGAATTTAGATCTAGTGTTTGGCAAAACACGTTATCTCTCTTCAAATAAAAAACAAAAAATAATTAAAGATTCAGTTTATGGAAATATTGATCATGTAACAACACCGGGAAGCTTGATTAAATCTGAAGTTTTTTTTGATTTAAATTGTTTTTTTATGGAGAATGTAAGAACTGTTGAAGATATATATTGGAGGTTTCAATTAGTAAATAAAAAATTAAATATTGGTTATCCAATAAAAGCAAATCTTAGTTATTCAGAAATACCTAATAGCATTATATCCATGCAACAAAGATTTTTTAATTATTCTTTAAATATAATTAAAGTTAATATACAAAATAATATAAAAGAACTTTATTTATCTTTGTTGATAATACTTTCAGCTATATTAATTCCGAAATGGAATATAATTGTTGATAGTTATGAATTACCCTTTTTCTATTTACCACATATAACAAAAATATATTTATTTTTATTTTTTTTCATTTTTTTTATTAATGTTTTATTCAGATACTTATTTACTAAATTTTTTCATGAAACATTTTTTTATCTAACTTTAAAATATACTATTTTTGTTTTAACAGTTTGGGTCGTATTGAATTGGAATGACAGAATTGCTGAATGGGCTACGACCTCAGTTTATTATATACCCCATATTACGAAGATTTACTTAATAACTATTATTATTGTATTTTATTTTATAAGAGGAATTTATCTACCTATAAAAAGAAAGGTGTTATTCAAAGATATTTTTCCTTTTAGATGGATTTTAATTGGCTTTGTAGGTATTTCATTAGATATTATGAAAGCACCAGGATATTTATTAGGTGCTATTTTTTCTTTGAAATATATTTTTTTTAAACAGAAATAATTATGAAAATTTTTTTAGATGTTGGTTCTCACAAAGGAGAAACTCTTAAAGAGGTTATAAAATCAAAGTATAATTTTGAAAAGATTTATTGCTTTGAACCTTCAAAAAAGTGCATAAAAGATCTTACAAAAATTGGAGACAAAAGAGTAAAGATATTGAATTATGGACTTAGTGATAAAAATCAAGTTTTAAAATTATATAACTCAGGAACATTAGGAGCTTCTATAATTCATAGACATTTATCAGATAATAATAATTCGTTTGAAAAAGTAAAATTAGTTAAAGCTAGTCAGTGGTTTAAGAAAAATATTAAAATTCAAGATTTAGTTATAGTTAAGTTGAATTGTGAAGGAAGTGAATGTGATATTCTAGAGGATTTATTGGATTTTGATCAATTTTCTTATATTTACAACGTATTAATAACTTTTGATATAAGAGAATTTCCAAAATTGAGTTTTAGAGAAATTGAGATAAGAAAGAAACTAAAAAAAACAAAATTAAATAACTTTTGTTTTTCTGACAATATCATGAAAGGTAAAAGTCATCAAAATAGAATAAATTATTGGTTAAAAGAAATAGGAGTAATAAATAAAATAAATAATAAAATAACTCTTGAAAAATTAAATCAAAAAAAACTATTTTATTATTCTAATAAATCAGGATTTTTTTTTAGATTAGAAATTTATTTTAAAAAGATTATTTTATATCAATATTTTCCGATATTTATCAAAAATTATCTAAAAAAGATAAAAAAAATGTCTTTTTTATCAAGAGAAATTTAAAAAAATGATTTTTAAGAAAAAAAATTTATTATTAGATTTTACTTCTATTCCTAATGATAATAATTACCAATATCGTATTTAAATAAAATTATCTAAAATGAAAAATTGTGATAACGAAACTGTAGAAGATTTTGGTAGGGAGTGGAAAACTTTTTCTCAAAAAAAGCATATTTCAGAACTAAAAAAAATTTATAATAATTATTTTAAAATTTTTCCTTTTGAGAGGATTAGTAAAAATTCTTTTGGATTTGATGCTGGATGTGGATCAGGAAGATGGGCACAGTTTATGGCGCCTAATGTCAAAGAATTGCATTGTATTGAACCAAGTAAAGAAGCTATAAATGTTGCAAAAAATAATTTAAAAAAAATGAAAAATTGTAAATTTGTTAATTTAACAATAGATGAATATTTTTCCAAAAAAACAATATTATATGATTTTGGTTATTGTTTAGGTGTTTTACATCATATTCCTAACACACAAATAGCTCTAAATAAGATGACTAAAAAGTTGAAAAAGAGTTCTCCTTTATTGTTATATATTTATTATAATTTTGAAAATAAATCTTTAATTTTTAAAAGTATTTGGTTTTTTTCAAATTTATTAAGGATTTTTATTTCGAAATTACCTTTTGTAATTAAAAAAAAAATAACGGATTTTATTGCTTTAATTGTGTATTTTCCAATGTCAAAAATAAATAAATATTTCGATTTAAAATTACCACTGTCATATTATAAAGATAAAAGTTTTTATGTTATGAGAACAGATTCATTAGATAGATTTGGTACAAGGTTAGAAAAAAGATTTTCAAAAAAAATGATTACTAGAATAATGGAAAATGCTCATTTAAAAAATATACAATTCTATAAATCTGAGCCGTATTGGGTCGTTATTGGTTATAGGAAATAATTTAAACACAATTAAATATTTAATAAATAAAATTAATAATATTTATTAAAATAAAGATCGTAGATTAGATTCAAATTTTGTATTTTTGCAATTAAAATAATCTAGTTGTTTCAAAAATATTTTTTTTCTTTTTATAATTTATAATTTTAATATTATTTTTTTTAAGAAATTTTTTTATTTTAGTAAATCTTTGAGGTTTATCAAATTTAGCATAAATACCATCTAGTGTATCTAATATTGACCATTTTTCTAAAACACTATTGTGTAAAATGATTTTATTTTTGTAATCCCATATTGGAATTAATGTATCTGAGATAAAGTCTGAATTAAAAAAAATTATTTTAATTTTTCTTTTAATTTTTAATAGAATTTTAATTCTTTTTTCGAGCAATATTTCAAAATCTTCATATTTATACAATAATTTTATTAGAGGTCGCCAAAAAAAATATTTTGGATGAAAAAAACCTATTTTTGGCATGGGGTAAATATCAAAGTATACTTTTCCATGATTATCAATAAAATCATATAATTTTATAATTGATTTTAATGGATCGGGCGTATGTTGCAACACGCCTCTACAAATCACTATGTCAAATTTTTTATTTGGTAGCAAATGCATTAAATCTGATTTAATTAGTATTAGATTTTTTGAAGTTTTTGCTACATTATAAAAAATAGATGAAGACAAGTCTACCGAAACACATAACTTTGCATATTTTACTATATGTTCAGTAAATCTACCTGCCCCACATCCAATTTCTAAAACATTCTTATTTTTTAAAATTTTTAAATCATTAAATAAAATTTCTTCCAAAAAATTTTTTGATATATCAAAATTATTTATACTATCAATTTGGATATTCTGATATTTTTTCCATTGTTTGCCAAAATTTGAAGCATAATTATCATTAGAAGATAAAATAAATACTTTCTCTTTTACTATTGCGAATGAATTATGAAAAAATAAGTTTGGTTCTGTCATTTATAAATATTATATAAGATGTATTTTATTATTAAATAATATAAAACAAATAACTTATCTAAAATAAAATAAAATGTGCGGAATATCAGGTTGTATTCATAATAATAAATTAATATTAAGTAATGAAAATTTTAATTTATTTAACAATAAGCTTATAAATAGAGGCCCAGACAATCAAAAAACTATAGAATTAAAAAATCAAAAATTTTCCATTAAATTTGGACATACTAGGCTTTCAATTCAGGATTTAAGTACAAATGCAAATCAACCTATGTTTTCTAAAGATAAAAGGTTTATTATAATTTTTAATGGAGAGATTTATAATCATTTAGAGTTAAGAAATAAAATTACTGAATTGAATAATGTTCAATGGAAAACAAGATGTGATACTGAATCCTTATTAAATTTAATAATAAATCTAGGTATGACTAATACACTTAAAATTGTAGAAGGGATGTTTGCATTTGTCTTATATGATAAATTAAACAATAATTTGTATCTTGTAAGAGACAGAGCTGGTGAAAAACCTTTATATATATCTTGCCAAAAAAATTTTTTTGCATTTTCTTCAGATTTGAAATTTTTTTTTGATATACCGGGATATGATAAATCTATAAATCAGATAGCATTAAATAAATACTTAAAACTTAACTATATTCCAAACCCTTATACAATATTTAATAATACATTTAAAATACCTCCAGCATCAGTTTTAGAAATTGATTTAAATAAATATATATTTAAAAATTTTAATTCATTTAATGATTTAGTTAATTCAGAAAGTGTAAATTACAAAAAATGGTGGTGGTTAGATGTAAAAAATGTTTTTAAGAATAAAAAATTTTTAAATTATAATAAATCTAAAGAACTTACACACAATTTATTAAAAAATTCAATACAAAGTCAATTAATTTCTGATGTTCCTTTAGGAGTTTTTTTATCTGGCGGAATAGATTCAAGCATAGTAACTTCTATTCTTTCAAAAAATTTATCTAATATTAGAACTTATACAATTGGTTTTGAAGATAAAGATTATGATGAATCAATCTATGCGAAAAAAATTGCGAAATATTTAGGTACTATTCATACAGAACATATTTTTAGTAAAAATGATATTATAGATTTAATTCCAAGATTATCAGAAACATTTACTGAACCTTTTGCAGACTCTTCACAAATTCCAACTATGCTTTTGTCAAATATTACTTCTAAGAATGCAACTGTTGCACTGAGTGGAGATGGAGGGGATGAATTATTTTGCGGTTATAATAGATATATCTATGCTAAAAAATATTGGAAATACATATCTAGACTTCCAATAGGTTTAAAAAAATCTTTTCTATTTATAATGAATAATTGTCCTAATATTTTTATAAAATTTTTATTTTCATTTATTTTTGAAGACGATAATTTTTCAATTGATAATAAAATTAATAAAATTTTGATAAAATTATCTCATATAAAAAATAAAGAAACTTTTTATGAATCTATGATTACTGAATGGAGTAGTACCGATAAAATTACTAATATTGAGAATAATTCTTTTGTTGACAATGAAAATTATAATATTTTTTCTAATAAAGAAATTCAATTAACTGATTGTATGATGTTTATAGATTTTCACACTTATTTGACAGATGATATTTTGTGCAAGGTAGATAGATCTTCAATGAACTATAGTTTAGAGGTTAGAGCACCATTTCTTAATAGTAAATTAATTGAATTGGCTTTTGATATGCCTTTAGATTATAAAATTTTTCAAAATAATAGCAAGTTTATATTAAAAGATATATTATCTGAATATATTCCAAAACAATATTTCTTAAGACCAAAAAAAGGTTTTAGTATTCCGGTTTCAGATTGGATAAAAAATGACTTGAAAGATTGGGTTAATGAAACTCTTTCTTATTCAATGAACTCTAAACATAATTTATTTAATCAAAAAGTAATTGAAAAAACTAAAAAAGAACATTTTGAAGGACACTTTAATCATGAACATAAATTATGGTCATTGATACAGTTTAATTCTTGGTATGATAAATTTTTAAATTAATGAAAAAAAATAAAAAAATATTATTTATATGTCCTTACCCAATTGGAGTTCAAGCAGGGCAAAGATTCAAATATGAGCAACATTTTAATTACTTTATAGATAAAGGCTATGAAATAAATGTACAACCATTTATGGACAAAAGCTTGTGGAATATTTTATATAAAAGAGGATATACTATAAAAAAAATTTATGGAACAATTAAAGGATATTTAAAAAGGTTTCTATTAATTTCTAAAATTCAAAATTATGATCTTATATATATTTTTTTATGGGTAACTCCTTTTCTTGATTTATTTTTTGAAAAAATTATTATAAAAAAAGCAAAAAAAACTATCTTTGATTTAGAAGATAATGTTCTTATAAAATCTAGAAATATTATTAATCCCTTAACTTTCTATTTAAAATCAGTAAACAAAACAAAATATTTAATAAAAAACTCAGATATAATAATATCAAGCAGCAAAGAATTAAAACTGAAATGCAATCAAATTGCTAAGAAGAATAAATCATTTTATATCTCTCCAGGAATTGACTTAAAAAGATTTAATCGAACAATAAATTATAACAAATCAGAATTAATAAATATTGGTTGGACTGGTACTTTTTCATCAGTAAAATACTTAAAAGAAATTGAGCCAGCGCTTGAATATTTATCAAAAAATAATATTATTAAATTTATTGTAATTAGCAATCATAAATATATCAATAATAATATTGATGTTGTAAATATTACTTGGAATAAAGTAACAGAAATAGAAGATTTGCTTAGAATAGACATAGGTGTTTATCCTTTGATTGATGAAGAGTGGGTAATTGGAAAAAGTGGTTTAAAAGCTCTGCAGTATATGGCTTTAGGAATACCTACAGTAGCTTCCAAATATGGAAATATTATTGATATCATAGATCATATGAATGACGGTATCTTGATTGAAAATAAAAGAGATTGGATTAAATATCTTCAAAAACTAATTTATGATATTAAATTAAGAAAAAAATTAGGTCAAAATTCGAGACAGAAAATAATAAAAAACTATACAACAGAAATTATTAAAGATAGTTACCTTAAAATCTTTGATTTTTAATATGAAAAAAATTTATATTGCTGGTGGTGGAGGTATGCTTGGAGAGGCGTTTTATAATATTTTTAGTAAGAATTATGTAATTAAATGTACAGATATTGATTTAAATGAAGACTGGATTCAATATATGGATTTTAGAAATTATGACGAATATCTTAGTGATATTGCTACTTTTAAACCTGATTATTTGTTTCACTTAGGTGCAATAACTGATTTGGAGCAATGTGAGAAAAATATAAAAAACGCCTATTTAACAAATACATTATCAGTTGAAAATGCAACTTTAATTTCTAACAAATTTGACATTCCTTTGCTTTATATTAGCACTGCAGGAATATTTGATGGGAAAAAAGATACATACGATGATTGGGATATGCCAAGTCCACTTGGAGTTTATGCACGAACCAAATATCTAGCTGAATTGTTTGTTCAAAGACATAAAAAGAATCACTTAATTTGCAGACCAGGTTGGATGATGGGGGGAGGACCAAAAAAAGATAAAAAGTTTGTTATGAAAATATTAAAACAAATAAAAGAAGGTAATAAAAAAATATATGTAGTAAATGATAAATTTGGGACACCTACTTACACAGTAGATTTTGCTAGAAATGTAAAAAAACTTTTTGAAAAAGAATACTGGGGTTTATATAATATGGTTTGTCAAGGCTTAACTAGTAGATTTGAAGTTGCAAAGACATTAATTAAATTAATTAATTATGAATCAAAAATTGATATAATAGAGGTTAATTCAGATTATTTTTCAGATAAGTTTTATGCTCCAAGACCTTTATCAGAAAGACTTCTTAATAAAAAACTTGAATTAAGATCTTTAGATTTTATGAGGAATTGGGAAATTGCTCTTAAAGAATATTTAGAAGATTATTTTAAAGAATACATAGAATTCTAATGGAAATTATAAATAAATATTTTGATGATGCTGTGGTTTTATTAAAACCAAAAAAATTTTATGATAAAAGAGGTTTTTTTTCGGAACTATATAACAAAAATTCTTTAAAAAAATTAAAAATCAAAGATATTTTTGTTCAAGACAATTACTCTTTTTCGAAAAAAAAAGGTATTATCAGAGGTTTGCATTTTCAAAAACCTCCTTTTGATCAAGCAAAACTTGTAAGAGTAATAAAAGGTAAAATTCTTGATATAGTTTTAGATATAAGGAACAATTCACCGCATTATGGAAAAATAAAAAAATTTATTCTTTCAAAAGAAAATTGGCATCAAATTTTTATTCCATCAGGTTTCGCTCATGGATTTGTTACACTTAGTAATTTTACTGAAGTTGAATATAAGGTGTCTAATTTTTATTCAAAAAAACATGAAGTTACAATTATGTGGAATGACCCAACTTTATCAGTGAATTGGATACTAAAGCAAAAAGAAATATTAAATAATAAAGATAAGAATGGAATTTTTTTTAATGAACTTAAAACACCGTTTTATTTATAAATTTATAAGTATATGAAAATAATTATTACAGGAGGATGTGGTTTTATTGGTATAAATTTAATAAAAAATTTATTAAAAAATAGAAAATATCAAATTCTAAATATTGATAATCTTGAAAAATCTTCAATGCCTGAATGGCTTAAAGAATACAAAGAAAAAAAAAGATACTCTTTTGTTAAATTAGATATATCAAATAAAGAAAAAGTAAAAAAAACATTAATTAACTTTTCGCCAGATTTAATTTTTCACTTAGCAGCAGAAAGTCATGTAGATAATTCAATAAAAAATCCAAAAAAATTTGTTAAAACTAATATTCTTGGAACATTTAATTTGTTAGAGGCAAGTAGATTATTATTAAAAAAAATTCCAAAGAAAATTAATAGATTTCGTTTTATTCATATATCTACTGATGAAGTTTATGGAAGTTTATCGTATAGTCAAAGTTCATCTAATGAAAAAAAACAATATGAACCTAATTCACCTTATTCTGCATCAAAGGCTTCTTCAGATCATTTAGTTCGAGCATGGAATAGGACTTTTGGCGTTCCCGTCATTACTACACATTGTTGTAATAACTACGGTCCATATCAGTATCCAGAAAAATTAATACCTGTTATTATTTCTAAAACTTTGAATAATAAAAATATTCCTATTTATGGAAATGGAAAAAATATTAGAGAGTGGTTATATGTAGAAGATCATGTACAAGCATTATTGACTATTTCAAAAAAAGGAAAGATAGGCGAGACTTATAATATAGGATCTAATAAAGAAATAACAAATATAGAACTTACTAAATTAATTTGCAAAATATTAGATAAATTGATTCCAAATAATAAACCACATTCTAAGTTAATAAAATTTGTTAAAGATAGAAAAGGTCATGATATCAGATATTCTTTAAATTCTAAAAAATTAGAAAATGAATTAAATTATAAAACGAAAATTAAATTCAAAGAAGGACTGATCAAAACTATTAAATGGTATGTTAATAATAAAGATTGGTTATTAAAAAAAAATAAAATATGAAAATTATTGTCCTTGGTGCTGGGGGTCAATTAGGGAAATCATTTGTCAAAAATAAATTAAATAATTTAGACATAATTTTTTTTAATAAAGATGATTTAAATTTACTAAATCACAAATTACTTGAAACAGAAATAGTAAAGTATAAGCCAGATTTTTTAATAAATACAGCAGCTTTTACAAATGTTGATGAAGCAGAAAACAATTATGAATTAGCATTTGAAATTAATTCAAAATCTTTAGTTCATCTTTCGCAATTGTGTGATAAAAATAATGTATGTCTTATACATTTTTCAACTGAATATGTTTTCGATGGCAACAAGAGAGGTAGTTATATTGAGGAAGATAAGACTAACCCCCTATCAATTTATGGTAAATCAAAATTTGAAGGAGAGATTAATATAAAATTAAACACTGAAAAATATTTTATATTTAGAATATCTTGGTTATTTAGTAATCATCCTAAGAGTTTTATTAATAAAATTATTAATAAAAGTAAATCTAATGAAATTATTAATGTGGTTAATGATCAATTTGGCAAACCTATGTACTCTGATGAATTAGCTAAAATTATTTATGATTTTATAATTAATTATAATAATTATAATCCTAAATTTGGATTGTATCATGTATCTTCTATAGGAAACATATGTACATGGTATGAAATTGCTAAGTTTGCTTCTGAATATGCTAAAAGAAAAAATATTAAATTTTCTAAAATCAATAAAATCTCCTCAAATCAAAATAAATTTTTTGCTTTAAGACCTAAAAATTCTTGTTTAAATGATAGAAAATTTAAAATAATCAGTAAATTTAAACAAATTAATTGGAAAAAACATTTAGTAAATGTGTTAGAAGAAACATTAGGTAAATAAAGATGAAGGGAATAATTTTATCAGGAGGTTATGGATCGCGATTATATCCCGCAACTGCTTCTGTATCTAAACAACTTATCCCAGTTTTTGACAAACCTTTAATATATTATCCTTTATGTACTTTAATTTATGCTGGGATTAATGAGATTTTATGTATTACTTCAATTGAAGACAATAACAGTTTTAAAAAATTGTTAGGCAATGGAAATTCTATTGGATTAAATATACAATATGCTATTCAAAAAAAACCAAACGGTATAGCCGAATCATTTTTAATTGCTGAACAATTTATTGCAAATGATAATGTTGCTCTTATTTTAGGGGATAATATTTTTTATGGTATAGAAAATGAACCAACCATAGATTTTAGTAATTTTAAAACTGGTGCTAGAGTATTTGCATATCAGGTTCCAGATCCATCAAGATATGGAGTTATTGAATTTAATAATAAAAATATTGTTTCTATTGAAGAAAAGCCAAGAAAACCAAAATCGAAATTGGCTGTTACTGGATTATATTATTATGATAATAAAGTTATTAATATTGCAAAAAATATCAAACCATCAAAAAGAAATGAATTAGAAATTACTGATGTGAATAATAGTTATATTAATATGAAAAATCTTGAATTTACAAAATTGAAAAATAATGTAGTTTGGTTAGATGCTGGAACACCTACATCTTTACTTCAAGCATCACAATTTGTTCAAACTATTCAAGAAAGACAACAAACTAATATATGCTGTCCAGAAGAAGCTGCATTCAAAAAAGGGTTTATTTCTTTAAATCAACTAGAGAATATTGTAGGAAGTTATCCTAATAATGGCTATGGAAACTATTTAAAAAATATAGTTATTGAATATAAAAATAATTAATTCTCAATATTATGGTTTTTTTGCCTTATGTAATAATTTTTTGTATATCTGCTTTTTTTGTTTTTAATCCATTATCCTTTAAAGAAAAATTTAATGATAAAATTATTTTATTTTTCATTTTTTTTTTAACACTATTTGTTGGTTCGAGAGTGGAAATAGGAGGAGACTGGGGTACTTATTTATATAATTACTATACTAATGGAGAAAATTTTGATTTTTTTGATTTTTCAATAAGATCTGATTGGGGATTTGAAACTTTAAGTTATTTATTTTATTACTATGATCTTCCAGCAACTTATTTTCTTTTTTTTTGTTCAATCATTAATTTTTGCTGTTTATATATATTTTTAAACAAACAACCAAATAAATGGTTATTTTTAACTATCTCATTTCCTTACTTAATAACTGTGATTTATATGGGCTTTGTTAGACAATCTCTAGCTTTATCTTTTATGTTTTTAGCAATCAATTCTTCAAATGAAAATAAAACAACAAAAGTTTTATTTTATTTTATTTTAGGTTTTTTATTTCATAAAAGTTCAATAATTATTTTTCTGTTAATTTTAATATGTAATAAAAATATATTTAAACAAATTTTTAGTACTAAAGTTTTTTTATTGATAATACTGATATCATATCTGATTTATTATTCTTCTTCAGATTTTAGTAATTTAATTGGTGTTTATATAGAAGACACTAGAGAACTTTCTCTTAGTTCAAAGGGCGCAATTCCAAGATTATTATTAAGTTTTACAGCAGTTATTATTTTTTTTATTTATAAACACAAATTCAAATTTACTGATTTTGAAAACAAATTTTATACTGCAAATTCTTTTTTGATTATATTTCTATGTCTTTTTGTATTTAAATATTCTACATTAGTTGATAGATTGAATATTTATTGTTTGCCTTTTCAATTAGTAGTTTTTTCTAGATTATTTTTAATTGATAGTACATTAATTGTAAAAAATTTATTAAATTTAACCTCCGTTTTTATCTATGGTATGATATTTGTTATTTGGTTATATTTTTCTAATAGTTCACATAGGTGGGCTCCTTATTATTCTTTCTTATTAGGACATAAAATGCCTATATATTATTTTATGAATTATTCAATTAACTGCGATATGTATTTTCAGGGTAATTTATTTGATAAAAATGAAATTGACTGCAACAATATTAAAAAAGCTTCAAATTTTGAACAAGAATAAGAAAATAATTATTTCAGCAAATAGTTCATGGAATATATATAATTTTAGAAGAGAATTAATATGTGAGTTGGAAAATAATAACTATCAAATTGTTGTAGTTTCTCCCAAAGATAAATACACAAAGAAAATTAATGGTAAGGACATAAAATGTATTAACATCAAAATTGACAGAAAGAGTATATTTTTATTAAATAATTTAAAAACTTTTATTACTTATATAAAAATATTTTTTGTTGAAAAACCAAATATGTTTCTTAGTTATACAATTAAACCAACAATAATAGGGACTTTAGCTTCTCTATTTTTTCCATCTATTAAAGTTTATAATAATATTACTGGTTTAGGCACATTTTTTTTTAAAAGGAATTTATTGTATTTTATTATTTTATTTTTTTATAAAATAATATTTTTTAAATCTACTAAAGTTTTTTTTCAAAACTCAGAAGATCTTAAATTTTTTATTAATAATAAAATAATAAAAAAAAATAAAAGTTTTTTAATAAATGGTTCAGGCGTAAATACTGAATATTTTTATTTTAAAGAACTCAACAAAAGAAATAAAACAAAATTAATTTTTGTAATGATTTCAAGATTAATATGGGATAAAGGTATTAAAGAATATGTATATGCTGCAGAAGAAGTTAAGAAAGAATTTCCCAATATAAAATTTTATTTGTTAGGAGATTTTGATAATTATAATAAATCTTGTGTTGATTCAAATTTTATAGATAAATATGTTAATTCTAATTATATAGAACATTACAATTTTGTTGATGACGTAAGACCTTATATTATCAATTCTGATTGCGTTGTTTTGCCATCATATAGAGAAGGTACATCTAAAATTTTGCTTGAGGCAGCTTCTATGGGTAGACCAATAATTACCTCAAATGTATCTGGATGTAATAATATTGTTGAAAATAATATAAATGGATATTTATGTGAGAAAAAAAATATTAAAAGTCTTGTTGATTGTATTATAAAGTTTATCAATTTAGAATTTAGTTTTAAAAAAAAAATGTCTCGAAATGGAAGAAAAAAAATTATGGATAAATTTGATAGTTCAATAATAAATAAAAAAATAATTAAAAATTTAAATTTTTAACAATGTAGTTATTATTAAATTACAATTTATGAAAATTAATAAAAAAAATATTAAAATAGCAATAATAGGGATTGGTTATGTTGGTTTGCCTCTCTCAATTGAATTTGGAAAAAAATTTGATGTATTTGGATTTGATAATAATAAAAAGCGAATTAATCAATTAAAGAAAAGATATGACAAAAATTTAGATATAGATAAATCTCAATTTATAAAATCTAAATTTTTAAGATTCACAAATAAAGTTAATGATATATCGAAATGCAATATATTTATAATTTCTGTTCCTACTCCAATAAATAAAAAAAAGGAGCCTAATTTAAAATTATTAAAATTAGCATGTAAATTAGTGGGGAAAGTATTAAAATTAAAAGATACTGTTATTTTTGAATCTACGTTTTATCCAGGATTAACAGAAGAAGTATGTGTTCCAATTTTGCAGAAGACTTCATCATTATTATACAATAAAGATTTTTTTTGCGGTTATTCTCCTGAAAGAATCAATCCGAGTGATAAAAAACATAGATTAAAAGATATTGTAAAGATTACCTCAGGATCAAATAAATATACTGCTAATTTTGTTAATAATTTATATAAAAAAATAATTACAGCGGGCACTTATAAAGCTTCTAGTATCAAAATTGCTGAAGCAGCAAAAGTTATTGAAAATGCTCAAAGAGATTTAAATATTGCTTTTGTTAATGAACTTTCAATTATTTTTGATAAATTACATTTAAATACATATGAAATATTAAAAGCAGCAAATACTAAATGGAATTTTATTAATTATAAGCCAGGATTAGTAGGTGGGCACTGCATTGGTGTGGATCCTTATTATTTAACACTTAAATCAAGACAAGTTGGTTACAATCCTAAAATAATTCTAGCTGGAAGAAAACTAAATGATTCAATGAGTGTCTATATAGGTAATAAAACATTAATAAATATGAAAATGAGAAATATTAAAGTTAATAAATCAAAAATTCTTTTAATGGGTATTAGCTTTAAAGAAAATTGTAAAGATTTTAGAAATTCTAAAATTTTTGATATAATTAATTTTTTCAAAAATAAATGTCATTCTTTAGAAGTTTATGATCCAATTGTTGATAGTAAAGAGGTATATAAGGAAACTAAAATTAAATTAATTAAATATCCCAAAAAAAATTATTATGATGTAATATTAATTTTAGTTAATCATAAATTATTTAAAAAATTAGGTAGTAACAAAATATTTAATTTTGCTAAAAAGAATAGTGTAATTTTTGATTTAAAAAATTTATTTATTAAAGAAAATAATTTTATAAGATGATTTTGTTATTTTCTAAAGTATTGGCAGTTATTTTTGTAGAAACTATTTTTATAGTATTTTTTAACAAACTTGCAAAAGTAATTGATTTACTTGATTATCCAGATAGAAGAAAAAGACATCAGGGAAATATTCCTCTTGTTGGAGGATTATGTATTTTTTCAACAATTATATTTATTTTTTTTATTATTGAGACCTCATTTCAGCTAAAAATTATATTAATATCTTGTTTTATAATTTTATTAGTTGGATTATATGACGATAAATTTAAATTAGGTATCACTGAAAGATTTTTTTTTCAAATTATATCTTGTTTAATTGTGGTGGGTTTTGGTGTAAGGATATTTGATATTGGTCAATTTAATGGTTTGATCATTGCATTTGGCGGTTTTGGAATACTATTATCTTTTATCACAATTATTGCTTATACAAATGCGATAAATTTTGTTGACGGCCTTGATGGTTTAGCTGCGGGTTTTGTTTTAAATTGTTTATTTTCAATTATAGTTTTTTCTTATTTTGAGCAAAACAGTCCCAATCTTGAATTGTTAATATTGATTTTTGTGACAGTCAGTATTTTTTTGTTAGCTAATTTTGGCTTAATTTTACCAAAGATATTTTTGGGGGATAGTGGATCTACTTCTTTGGGTTTTTTGATATCTTGTTTGTTAGTTTATTATACGCTTCCTGATAATAGATATTTTCATCCAGTTCTTGCTTTATGGTGCGCCCCGTTGCCAACTTTTGATTTTTTAACAGTTTTTATTAGACGAGCTTTTATGAAAATCAATCCTTTTAAACCTGATCGCAGACATTTACATTATTTAATGTTGTCTAAGAGATATTTAGGAAATTATGTTTCGTTTTTTCTTGTTTTAACTTCTTTTATGTTTAGTTTTATGGGATTCTTTGTGTATTATATTAGGGATTCTTTATACTCTATTAGTTTTTTTGTTTTTGTTTTTTTTATATATTTTTTATTTTCATTATACGTGGATAAAAAATAACAACTTAGTTTAAGAACAAGATAAAAAATCAGCCTATAATTAAAATACTAATAAATAGTTATTTACTAGACGCTTGATTTCCAATTATTAACTCTTTTGAAAAAAAAACAATTTAATGTGTCATGGTTTTATCTTTTCTAAAGCTTCAATTAATTTTTTTACTTCATCTGAGGTATTATAATGTACCATGCTAATACGTATGACACCGTCCTTAGTATCAATTCCCAGAGCTTTTAAACATCGCCAAGCATAGAAATTATCATTTCTAGTGGCAATGCCATTTTTTACTAATTTTTCACTTACATTTAAGGATGTTAAGTTTTTGAAAGTAAAGGATATTGTAGGAGCTCTATTTTTTTCTAGAATTATATTTTTGCCAATAAGATCCATATCATTACGTGAATCAATATATTTTAATAGAGGATTGGCAATTTTTTCTTCATGACTTGCAATCAAATCATTAATTTTTTCTATTTTACAGCGAATTGAAGTATCTTGTTTTTGAAAATGATGATTATATAGATTGTTAAAATATTCATATATACCAATTAAGCATGATAATTCTTCATGATTTGGACCTCCAGGATTAAGTGTATAAGGTACTTCACCCTCTAAAAATTCATGATTTTGATTAGGTAGTTGATTTAAAATTTCTCTTTTACCAAAAAGCAGTGCTAAATGAGGACCATAAGTTTTGTATAAGCTGAAAGCATAAAAATCTACATCTAGATCTTTTACATCAGGAAATCCATGTGGAGCATAAGAAACTCCGTCTCCAATAATAAAAGCATTATATTGATGAACTAAATTAGATATTGTCTTTAGATCATTAATTGATCCCACAATGTTAGAGCAATGAGTGACAGCAACTATTTTTGTCTTATTTGAAAGTATTGATTTTAGTTTTTCAATCTCTAACTCTCCATTTTTAGGATTTAATTGCCATTCTTTAATAATTGCTCCATGATCTTTCAATTTTCGCCAAGCACCAATATTAGCTTCATGATCTTGATTAGTAACAATAATTTCATCACCTGGTTTTAAAAAATGTTTCATTGCGTTTGATAAAACATACATATTCATTGTGGTTGAACTACCTATTATTATCTCATTTTTTTGGGCATTAATCATATTTGCAAAAAGTTGAGTTGCTCTATCCATTTTCTTGCCAGCAATATTTGAAATATCATATGAAGCGTAGGGTTGAACTTTAGTTGAAGTCATAAAACTATTTAAGTGATCAATGACATTTTTTGGAACGTAACTACCTCCCGCATTTTCAAAAAAAGACCATTTTGAACTTAATGGATCACTAAAAGCAGGAAACTGAGATCTTACATAGTCAATATCTAATGAAATGTTTTTAATAGACAAAAAAATTCCTCTAATTATAATAAAAAAATGTTGAGATTATTAATAAAAGTAATAATTGTAAATATCAATGATAACTAAAAAAAATATTTTTTCTCAAGAAGAATGGTCAAATAGAGTTAATCTAGCAGCCTGTTATCATTTAGCAGATTATTTTCAAATGAGTGATATTATTTGGAATCATATTACGGCCAAAACTACAACTAAGAAGGAAACATTTTTAATCAACTCTTTTGGATTAAGATATGATGAAATCAAAGCATCTAATTTAGTTGAAATCACTTTAGCTGGCGAGGTCATCAATAGTGATAGCTCTATTAATAATACAGGCTATATAATTCATGGTGCAATTCATCAAGCCAGGAAAGATATTGTTTGTGTTATACACACTCATTCAAGAGCTGGTTTGGCAATATCATGCTTAAAAGATGGTTTGAAACCGATGATACAAGATACAGCTATTTTTCATAATAGAATTAGCTATCATGATTGGGAAGGGATGTCGACAGAGAGTGACGAGTGTGAAAGATTAGCTAAGAGCTTAGGAAATAATAAAGTAATGATTTTACGCAACCATGGTTTACTTACTTGCGGAACAACAATAGGAGAAGCGTTTATGTTAATGTACTACTTGGATAGAGCATGTAAAAATCAAATTGATGTATTATCAACTGGTATGGAACCAAATATACCTTCAGATAATCTTATGGAATATGCAGCAGGGCAATATGAAGACCAGCGATTTCAATTAGGTAAACACGAATGGCCAGCTCTTTTAAGATTATTAGATGACAAAAATTCAATATATAATCAATAAGGAAAAATATGAATTTATCAAAAGAATCAATATTAAAAATAAAAGAAAATTTGATTTTACATTCTAAGTTATTTTAAATGCTTGATAAAAGAAATTTTTATTTTAATGGTAGGTGGACAGCTCCAATAAGATCAAATGATTTTGATGTAATTAACCCATCGGATGAAGAACCCTGTGCAATTATTTCATTAGGAGATGTTTCAGATACAAACTCTGCTATAAAAGCGGCTAAACAAGCTTTTCCAAGTTGGAGCCAAACTTCGAAAGAAGAAAAAATTTCTCTTATTCAAAAATTATATGAAATTTATATATTCAGATGGGATGACATGTCTAAAGATATATCTATGGAAATGGGAGCTCCTATTGATTGGGCTACTACTGCACAAACATCATCTGGCGCTGATCATATAAAAGACTTTATAAAAAGACTAAAAAATTTTGAATTTGAATCAGCATTCAATAATGAATCAGATAATTACATCGCTTATGAGCCAATTGGAGTTTGCGCTTTGATCACTCCGTGGAACTGGCCGATTAACCAAATCACGTTGAAAGTCATACCGGCTTTGGCAGCGGGTTGTACGATGATTCTAAAGCCTTCTGAAATCGCACCATTATCGGGTATGCTATTTGCGGAAATGATTCATGAGGCTGGGTTTCCACCCGGAGTTTTCAATTTGGTTAATGGGGATGGAGCAGGGGTAGGATCTCAATTAACAGGACATCCGGATGTTGACATGATCTCTTTCACCGGCTCAACCAGGGCAGGAAGACTTATTACAAAAAATTCTGCTGACACGATTAAAAGAGTGTGTTTGGAACTAGGAGGCAAAGGCGCCAATATTATTTTTGCAGATTCTCATCTTGATGCAGTAAGGGATGGTGTTAGAAATGTTATGAGTAATTCTGGTCAGTCTTGTGATGCTCCAACACGCATGCTGGTTGAAAAATCAATTTATGAAAGAGCGATTAAAGAGGCCGCGGAGGAAGCCAATAATATTAAAGTTGATGTGGCACAAAAAAAAGGAGATCATATCGGGCCTGTAGTATCAAAAACCCAGTTCGATAAAATACAGGGTTTAATTCAAAGCGGCATTAATGAAGGGGCAACATTGGTTGCCGGAGGTCCTCATCGACCAGATGGTTTGGATAAAGGATATTTTGTTAAACCAACAATTTTTACTCATGTTTCAAATAATATGAGAATTGCTAAAGAGGAAATATTCGGACCTGTGTTATCGATAATACCTTTTGAAACTGAAGAAGAAGCAATCGCTATTACTAATGATACTTCATATGGATTAGGTAATTACGTACAAACTCAGGATAAAGAAAAAGCCAGGCGTGTTGCGAGACAATTTAGATCAGGCGGAGTGTATATTAATGGTAAAAGCTCTGATCCAGGCACTCCATTTGGGGGCTACAGACAATCAGGTAATGGACGTGAAGGGGGCACTTGGGGATTAGAAGAATACCTGGAAGTAAAAACAATTTGTGGTTGGAAGTAATACTGTTTTTAAAAACTCGTTTGATACTTATTTGGAAGTTAAAACTATTTGTATTAAATTAAATGAATTTCATATTTCCACTTTTTTTAAGTAATTTAGTCTGGATAAAATTTCATCTCGGTCACTATAATAT
>Ga0187827_10001974_pt1 | contig 28832 bp, 28 predicted proteins | sample ETNtaG_39_FD_167969 | JGI IMG/M metagenome (GOLD analysis project Ga0187827, IMG submission 167969) | Marine microbial and viral communities from oxygen minimum zone, Eastern Pacific Ocean - ETNP2014_SV_150_PacBio MetaG (Illumina Assembly) | ecosystem: Environmental > Aquatic > Marine > Hypoxic...
AGTAATGTACCTTCATCCCAGGAGCTCACGCCACTTCCACTTTCTCGGGTTTTCTTACACCCCAATGTGTCCCATTATCGCTGACGGTCTACACAGAGGAGATCTCTCGTGAGCGTACCGGGTTGAACCAGCAGCTTAGCACTCTCCAGCACCCAGTCGGGTTTAACACCCAACTCGTTGACAGGAACCTTCTCATGCGGGTTTGTCTGGGCGTGACTCAGTGGTTGGAGAAAGCGGACGAGGCGGATAGACGGGTAGTGTTGGAGGCGCTCCAGGTTTCGGTGGAGGCGACTGCCACGACAGCAACATTGACGGGGATTCTCCCCTTGAAGGCTCCAGAGTTTATCGAGGATGAACAGTCATCCCGATGTTCGTGCATTGGTAGGCTAGTTTGACCGGATGACGTTGCCGAGCCCCATCGGCCAGGCATCCACGGCCTTGGCGCGATCGTATCGCTTGGGGTCTGAAGCCGATTGGCGTTGGCGCCACGGGCTTGTCCAGCCCACCCGGCACGCTCCCACCCATCCCCAACACCCCACCCCGAAAGTGTGCCTGCGTCCAACGAGGATGGTATAGTAGAAAGCGACGATGGGAAGAGCGGTGCAAGAGACTGAAGGAGGATAGCTATGGCGAGGGTGGTAATTGCGGGGGCCGGCTGGGCTGGTTGCGCCGCGGCCGTGGCAACGGTGCAGGCCGGGGGCGAGGCGGTCCTTATCGAGAAAGCGGATACCATTCTGGGCACCGGCCAGGTGGGGGGCATTTTCCGGAACAACGGCCGGTTCACCGCCGCCGAGGAGATGATTGCCATGGGCGGGGGCGCCCTGTTCCACCTCATGGACGACTCCAGCCTCCATCAGAACATGGAGTTTCCCGGGCACAAGCACTCCAGCCTCTACGACGTGGCGGTAATGGAGCCCACCGTCCGGCGCTACTTACTGGACAAAGGTGTCGATCTCTGGACCATGAGCCGGGTTACAAACGTCGTCATGGAAGACGGAGGCATCGCGGCGCTGAAGCTGGAAGGCGGCACGGAAATCGAGGGGGATGCCTTCATCGACACCACGGGCACCGCCGGTTCCATCCCAAACTGCCGCAAGTACGGCCACGGGTGCGCCGAATGCGTCCTGCGTTGTATCACCTTCGGCAACCGGGTCAGCATCACCGCCAAGGCGGGCGTTACCGAGATCGTGGGCCGGAAGATGGATGGGACCCCCGGCGCCATGAGCGGTTCGTGCAAGCTCCATTCCGGATCGGTGAGCCAGGGTGTCAGAGACGAGATGAAACGCGCCGGAGTAGCCGTCCTGCCCATTCCCAAGGACATGATCGAAAGGAAGAGGGAGTTGCTGTCCATGAAGGTCTGCCAGCAGTACGCGCTCCCTGAGTTCGCCGAAAACGTGGTCCTCTTGGACACGGGCCACGTCAAGCTCATGACCTCTTACTTCCCCATCGACGAGCTTCGGGAGATCAAGGGCCTGGAGAATGCCCGCTTCGAAGACCCCTACGCGGGCGGCATCGGCAATTCCGTGCGCTTCATGGCCATCGCTCCCCGGGACGATACCCTCAAGGTGAACGACGTTCCCAACCTGTTCTGCGCCGGGGAGAAGGCGGGCCTCTTCGTCGGTCACACCGAGGCCATCGCCACGGGGACCCTGGCCGGCCACAACGCCGTTCGCTACTCGCTGGGGAAGGCGCTGTTGACCATCCCCCGCAGCACCGCGGTCGGCGAGTATAACTCCTACGGACGGGAGCGGATGGAGACGGAAGAGGGCCTGGCTGACAAGTTCACCTTCTCCGGTTCGGTCTACTTTGACCGGATGAACGAGCTTGGCACCTACACCACCGATGTGGAGGAGATTCAACGCCGGGTGGACCGGGCGGGGATGTCCAACGTCTTCATGCAGCCCGTGGCGTGATTGCAGCCTGCTTCGGCTCTCGCCTCGGCGACTACCGGTGTAGATTCTGCCACCCTGCGGCGCTGTGCCTGAGTGGCCGGCCTGAGTAGTTTGTCACGCCCGCGGTCCGGCCCGGCCCGGAGAATCGCCGCGAGAGCGAAAAGGTGAAAGTTGTGCTGCTTCGTCATCGGTGGGGCAGCACATCTTATCTCTTGGCTTAAGGTGGACTGGCCGGGCTATTGCCGAGCGCGGTTCACCGGGTGATGGGGCCTCCTCGAATCTGTTGTGCCGCCGTTCCTATGCCAGGGACAGCAGCAATTTCGCGGTGACGTCGTCGGTGATCAAGGTGTTGACGAGTTGGTGATCCAGCGCCACCCTGAGGGGGGCGATCCTTTCCCGGCTGGCGCCAACCACGGCGATCACCTTGGCCCTGCGTTTGACCATCCGGGATAGCCCATCAAGACCCAGCCCGATGGCGTGCCTCGCTGGCTCCTCCACCGTCCGCCCTTCCCGGTCGAACCACCAGTGGGAGGCGATCTCACCCACCGCGCCCCGGCCCACCAGATTCCTCACCGTATCGCTGCTGACCAAGTCCATGCGGACCACGGTGGAGCGCTCCGGGTCGGGCGCCGCCAGGGGGACGATGGCCACCGTCGCCTCTTCGTAAAGCTCCTTGACTCGCCGCACCAGGGGAATGGCCTCTATTACCTCGCCGAGGGCTCTCTCGACCAATGCCGGAGCGGGCAGCAAGAAGGAGCGCCCGCCAAACTTGGAAGCAAAGGCGGAGGCCAATAGGTTCGCGTCGAACGGGTTGTGCTCCAGCGCCAGAACCCCGACCATCGGTACCACGGTGACCCCGGGCAGAGACTGAGGCGGCCTAAGTTGCCGGGCAATGTAGTTTGCCATCCGTCCCCAGGGGACCACCAGGGTGTCCCGGTTGGTGAGATGTTCCTCCAGGTACCGGGCTGCCGCCTGCGCGATGCTGAGGACCAACGCCTCTTTCGCCGCGGTCTCGTCGGGCATGTCCATGATGTCTTCCCGGCCGGCGGTCAGCACCACGCTCTCCAGATCGAACCGGTAGCGGACATCCTGCTCCAGCTTCGTGAGTTCGGCGTAGTCCAGAGGGGGCACCACCAGGGTGCGCACCAAGCCGTCTTTCTTCGCCTGGCTCAGCCTCCTTCTGATGGTCGATTGATCGACGTTCATAGCTGCCGCCAATTCGTCCACCGACTGGCCCAGTTCGAAATGACGAACCGCCAGCTCCACGTTGGATATTCGCCTTCGCGACCGATCGGACACCATTTTGCGCCCCCTCCAATGCTCCCGCCGGCCGGCACACTTTTGTGCAAGGCCGCCAGGACATGCAAGATTATAACCCCCTTTGGGTGTTTATTGGTAGTCAGCCGGGCGCCTCGGCAACCGCATCACTCCTCCACGACGTGTTAGAATTGGAGCCGGAGCCTCCGGGTGTCGTTGCTGGGGGCCAGAGCGCGGCCATTAGGAGGTCCACGATGGGTAAGGCATTGGATGGGATTCGGGTCATCGATATGACCCACGAACAGGCAGGTCCTTCCTGTACGCAAATGCTGGCCTGGCTGGGCGCAGATGTTATCAAGGTGGAGATGGCCGATGGCAGAGGGGACCGCTCCCGCTGGCTGCGCCGCGACGACCCCGACAAAGACAGCTATTTCTTCCTCTTGCTGAACAGCAACAAGAAGAGCGTTACCCTTGACCTCCGGCAGCAGAAAGGCAAGGAGGTGTTCAAGACTCTGATTAACTCCGCCGATATTGTGGTGGAGAACCGTGGGCCCGGAGCCATGGAACGGCTGGGATTGGGCTACGAAGACCTCAGCAAGATCAACCCTCGCCTGATCTACGGGTCGGTGAAGGGGTACGGCTCATACGGCCCGTACGCAGATTACAAGTGCTTCGAGCACGTGGCCCAGGCGACCAGCGGCGCCATGAGCGTTACTGGCTGGGATGACCGGCCGCCTTCGGTCTCGGGTCCCGGCGTGGGTGATTCGGGCACGGGCATGCACATCGTCATCGGCCTTCTGGCGGCTCTGGTCCAGCGCAACGTGACCGGCAAGGGACAGGTGGTGGAGGTTGCCATGCAGGAGGCGGTGCTCAACCTGACTAGGGTCCGCTTTACCGGGACGTTGAAGGACGGGCAGCCGGAGCCGCGCCTGGAGTTCCCGGGCCGCGGCCACCCAATGGGGTTGGGCGGTCTCTTCCCGTGCGCTCCCGGTGGCCCCAACGACTACGTGTACATGATAATTCCCGCCGAAAACAACGTCATGTTCAGCGCGGCGGTGGGGGTGATGGACCGGCAAGACTTGCTGGAGGACCCGAGGTTCGCCGGCCCGTCCGACCGGCTGGATCACTCCGTGGACCTGTTCGGCATTATCAAAGCTTGGACCGAAGTCCGGGAGAAGCGCGTAGTCATGGAGGCCTTCGGCGAGGCGGGCGTTCCCTGCGGCGCGGTGTTCGATACCGCCGAGGTGCTTAAACAGCCCCACCTGATCGAGCGCGGGGTGGTTACCGAACTCGTGCACCCGGTCCGCGGAAAGTACACCGCGATAGGCTCCCCGGTGAGGCTATCAGATTCTCAGGTGGAGTTGAGCCGTTCTCCTCTGTACGGGGAGCACTCCGACGAAGTGTTCACGACCCTCGGCGGGATGACCCAGGAAGAGGTGGACGAACTGCGCCGCCAAAAGGTGATCGTTTAGGCGAGCCAACCTCGGCGCAGGCCGCGCCCTTTAGCCGGAATCATTCATGCTGGCCGCCACCGGCACGACGGCCGACGAAAATAGACGCCGCTACGTCATCCCGAGTCCTTCGCGGGAAGGACGAGGGATCTGGGGAGGTGGAGGAGAATCCCCATCCCAGATGCTTCGCCGCTACGGCTGGCTCGGCATGACATTTTCGAAGCAATGACAACGCTCTCACCTCCGCCCCAAGGCCCAGATACAAGAATGACAACCATCAGCATCAAGCTGACTGATTTCTAGCCTAGACGCGCCGGCCAAGTCATTCCAGTTCCATGACCGGTGGCGCTCCCTCTGCCCCGGCCGGGCAAGAGGTGGCTGCCGGGCAAATTCCCGCCCTTGTTTGCCTCCCCGCGAGTATCCGACACCGGATTAGGTCTGCCCCAGCGGCGGTGGCCGCTCGCGCTTGAGTGGTGGTAGAATCCAGGCGGCTCGATAGATCGAATCGTCACGAACGCCCCGGCAGGAGACTGCTCTGATAGGAGTCCCCACCCCGTGAAATTGTTCAAGAGCAGGAGGCATTCCACCCCTGCTGCTGAGGCCGCCCGGACTCAGCAGCAGGGGTTTTTCTATGGTTGGTGGATCGTCATCGCGGGCGGATTGGCGATGTCCATCTCCGCCGGGATCAACTTCCACGGCTTTAGCAACTTCATCATCCCCCTCGGTAAAGAGTTCGGTTGGAGCCGGACCATCATCTCCCTGGTCTTCTCCCTCGCTCGCCTGGAAGTGGGGCTGCTCGGCCCCATCGAGGGCTTCTTCGTTGACCGGTTCGGTCCCCGGCGCCTGATGATGATCGGCCTGCCGATCATGGCGTTGGGGTACGTGCTCATGAGCAAGATGGGCTGGCTGGCTGGCTTCTTCAACATCGACCCGCTGGTGGCCTTCTTCATCGTGTTCATCCTGTTCATAACCCTGGGCAACGGCATGGGGATGAGCACCCCGGTAACCACGGCGGTGGCCAACTGGTTCAACAAGAAGCGGGGATTGGCATTCGGTATCCTGTGGTCCGGAGTTGGGCTCGGCGGGTTTTTCGTGCCGGCTGTGGGCTGGTTGGTGGACCGGTTCGGCTGGAGCGACGCCACCCTGATTATCGGTGTCGCCCTCCTGTTCATTGCTCTCCCTATCGCCTCCGTGTTCCGGCACCGCCCCGAGGCCTACGGCCTATTGCCTGATGGCGAACCTCCCAGGTCCCGGGAGGGCGAGACCGGCCCTGCTCCTCCGGGGCAGCCCGACCTTTCTCGAGACTTCAGCGCCCGGGAAGCGCTGCGAACCTCGAGCTTCTGGTTCTTGAGCCTCTCCATAATGGCCCGCTCCCTGGTCAGCGGCGGCGTGGGCCTGCACCTGGTGCCGTTCTTCGTCGGCCTGGGAGCGTCGCCGGTCAGGGCTGCCTGGCTGGCCGGCATGGTGGGGGTCATGAGCATTCCGGGCCGGTTCGGGCTGAGCACGCTGGGGGACTACGTAAACCGCCGGTACGTAATGGCGGCATCGCTGGCCACGATGACCGTCGCCATCATTTTTATAGCCAGGGCCAGCAGCGTCTCCGGGGTCTTACCGGTCCTGCTGTTGTACTCGGCGTCTCAAGGGGGTATCTCGGTGATTCCCCAGGCGATAATCGCCGAGTATTTCGGGCGGAGGTCATACGCCACCATTCAGGGATTTCGCAGCTTCATTCAAACGGCTGGGATTGTCGTGGGCCCAATCATCTCCGGGTACGTTTTTGATACCACCGGCAGCTATGAGAAGGCGTTCCTGGGCTTCTCCGGCGCCACCATCGCCTCCATGGTGCTAGTGCTGCTGGCCAAGCCTCCGAAACGAAAGATCGAGCCGGCGCGGTAGGTCCTGAGAGTCTCCGGTGGGTGCCGGCCCTCGCGGCTGGGCCTTGGCTCATACCCACCGTCGGAGGTGAGGCACCCTGCTCGTTCCTCTTTCGAAAACTTTTGACTTGGCTGCAGCAACGATGTAGCATACGAACAGCAGGCTTGTGAATACAATCACTGACTTGTCGAGCCCCTACCAACCCCGGCTTTTTCCACGAGGTGGGACTCATATGGGAGACGATATTATGGACCCGCAAGACCGGCAACCCCCCAGCTCTCCGCTCTCCGGGCCTCCGGTCAACCCGGCGTTCGCGGAAGCTCTGGAGGAACTGGTTGCGGTGGCTAGGCGGGGCCATAAACCCGACAGTCCCTTTTTCAACCCATCGAACGATTGGCTCACCGACCGCATGTCGATCTTTCAGGACCTGTCCCGTGAGAAACAAGAACAAATCTTGGAAGAGGCCCGGCAGATCGCTCAGGAGGCCGAGAAGGCCAATGCTGCCGGCAAGGCCGCCGGCCGGGCCTGGCCTGAGGTGGTGGTCCGGCTGGATAGTGGCGGCCTGGGCTTTTTCAGCCAGTTGGGTGTCGTGCGCCGGCCTGACCTGACCCAGTATTTCATCGACGGCTTCACCAGGAACCGGGATGCCCTGGCATTCAGCGAGCCCAATCAAGCCCTCTTCGCCAAAGTCTTCAGTCACATTGCCAAGAAGATGGAGGAGCACTTTGCCTCCGGTGAGACCATCGTTCAATCGGACCGGAAGATTTGCGATGTACCCGGCCGGTCCTTCCACGCCCGCCAGCTTTTGTTCGGCACCCGCTATCTCCAGATCCCCGTCATGTGGCGGCAGTTGACCTTCGATTGCCCCGATGCTGAGCGCGTTCGGACGCCCGACATTCTGGAGGTCTCCCTCCCCGAGTGGCTGACCAGCCTGGGCCTACCCGAAGACCTCAAAGCACGGATCAAAGAATCCGGCCTGACCCAACTCGTGTTCAAGGCGCCGACCAAAGGCCTGTCCCTGCACTTGGGGTTCGATTACGTGGGCGAACACAAGATGGGTCCACTGACGATCGCCATGTTCCTGGTAAAACAGGTCAAGGGTCTGGCAGTCCAGGCGGCGCTCAGCCTGGCGCGAGCCAAGACCCTGGACGGAACCATGAAGAACACCGCCATGGTAACCGTCGGCCCGTCGCTACACGGTAAGAGCACCCTGACCATCATGCTCGATCTCGTCAACAGTGAACTCGGCAAGAGCCTCAAGTTGAAAGTAGATCCCGAGGAAGGGGTCTTCCCGATGAACGATGACATCGTGCTCGTGCAACCACTGCCGGCGCCCATCGAGACGGTGCGCGATGGGAAGCCCGTCCGCATCCCTTACTCGATTGACGGCACCGAGAACAACATGTACGCGATGCCCTTTGGGCTGAACCAGGAAGAAGACCCGATTACCTACGAGGCTGTCCGAGGGACCAAGGAGGCCCCCAACACCGAAGAGGCACTGGAGAACGTGCCGATCGACATCGACACCGGGGTCCCCAACTTCAGGCTGAACCCGGTCCGCAACATGCGGGTAACCCTCTCCCGCCCCCGCCTCGTCGCCAGGAAAGGGGCCCAGCACGTAATCGAGAGCGTTACCAGCGGGCAAGATAGCGATACCGTGCACGTGCCAATGGAGCGCACCGACCGGGTTTTCTGGCAGGCGGTAATGCGGCTGAACACGATCACCCCGCCGCTCAGGCGCCTAAACGCGAAACAGTTCGTGCGGGTACTGATGTACGGTGAAGCCGTTCAGATGGGGGCTGCGATCGGCACCATTGGCCGGCCCTACGTGGAGTATTTCTCCGACCCGTTCATCATCGGGTTGGAGGATGAGAACGCCAACTTGATGTACCATATCCTGCAACAGTTTGAGCAGGGCGGGCTGCCCCAAGAGTACTACGCCTTCAACACCGGTGGCGTCGGCGCGGATACCAACGACGAGGCCAGCGGCGAAGGATACAAGAAGGTCACCAGGGACCTGACGTTGATGCTCACGGAAGCGCTGCTGCGGGGCGCGGTGAAGTTCGAGCATGACCCCGCGTTGCGATCGGACGTCGCCGTGGCCATTGTTGACGCCCAGGGAAAGGAAGTCCTGGACCTTCGCAAGGAGTGGCTGCCCGAGACGATCTACGGACGGGAAGAGTACATCAAGCGCATCGCGGAGTTGAGCAGAATACGGTACTACGGACGGGACGACCAGGACAAGGCCGGCATCCTCCGGTACACCAAGGTCGTCAACGAGATGTACGATATCGAAGACATCCCCAATCCAGCCAACGAGCGGGAGCTGAGTTGGCTGCTGTCTTTTTACTGGAACGTGGACCAGGCGTACAGTTCGCTCCCCGACCTGGCGCTGCATCAAGGAGAGGGCCGGCGGCCACCGGCCGATACTCTGGAGGCCATTCAGAAGATGTACCAGGCGGGCCGGAACCAGGGCCTTGAAGTGCCCGTTGACAGCCAAGGCGCCTTGGCGGAGCTGGGGATCCGCGGGAACGGCTAGGGAACTATCCCGAGGGACGGTTCGAGGAGCGTAACGCGAACGGCGGAGAAGCGCTCCGGCCATTCTTTCCGAGCTTGTCGAAGGACTGTCCTTGCCCAAGGGCGGCAGCTTTGGGTTGGTTGCCCGAAGGGCCCGCGAAGTTCGATCTCACGACGTTGCAGCCGGCGGCGAACCCACACCGGTCCGGCGATGCGGTCACTGGCTGGAGGTGCCACCATGGCGGCAAGCGCGTATATCTTGATTAACACGGAGCCCGCGAGCACCCGGGCGATCCTCGAGCAGGTGCAGGGGATTCCCGGGGCGGTGGTTCACGAGGTCCTGGGGCCGTACGATCTGGTCGTCGACCTGGAAGCGGACACCCAGGAGGACGTCACCGCGATCCTGCGCCACAAGATCCGCCCCATCCACGGCATCACCAACACCGTGACCTGCGTCTGCATTTAGGCCCGGCGGAGAGGGACGCTCCCGTCACCGGCAATTGGGGTCACCGGACCGGTAAGAAGTCCCGCCACGATGTGACCGGCGCCTCCACCGGCTTGCTGAGTGATAACCGCAAGAATGCGCCGGGAGGGGGCCTCCAGGGCAGTCCATCCTCATCCGCCACGGCGCCCGGTTGGGGGCGCGGCCCCCATTTCCCTCGTTGGTGGCTTCTCGAAAGAAAACAGCCTCCCCAGTTCGAGGGAGTTCACCTCGAACTGGGGAGGCCGAGTGGCCAAGTGGCCAAGTGCTATCGGTGAACGCGGGTCAGGCAACCGGGAAAACGATGACCTTGGCCGCGCCGGGCATTGTTGGTTTTATTTTGACCCGAAGAGCTTCGAGAAGAACCCCGGCTTGCGCTCGCTCTCTCCGGAGCCGCCCGAGACTCCTCCGCCGGAGCCGTTGCTGAAACGGCCCTCGAGTGCGGTTAGCCACTCGCGCTCGGCGGGATCGATCTCATCTTGAACCCATTGGATTATCCAGCGGGGATCATCGGCCCCTTCTTCGGTCAGGATCTGCTTGACCATGTCAAGCTGTTCCTGCTCGCTCATCCGTTCCTTTACCACGGAGCACACAAACGCTTCTTCATTCTCGAAGTGATCGTACTCTAGGATTCGAAGCGCCATGATCCGCCGGTACAGGTGCCTCCTGGTCCGGCCGGTAACGGTGCTCTCCCCTAGCGCGGCCTTCAAGGCGGCCTCAACCTCTTGTGCCTTATCCGCCAGCTCCTGGTGCTGACCGTCCTCCATAGAGAGCATGGCAGCTTTCACGCTCTCTTCCAATCCGGCTCCATCGCCCTTTTCGATGAAACCCACCAGGCCTGTGCCCTGAGCCGCCAGCTCGGCGTGCTCGGACTCGTTGTCCCGGGCCGGCTGACAATCGGTCAAGGGGGCGGTCATGACCTTATCTTCGATGGTGGCGTGATAGAGCAGTTGCTTCATCCAGAACATGAAAGCTTCTTTAAGTGCTCCCAGGTCGCCGCCGCTCTGCGCCTCGGCCGCCAACGCCTCCGTCCGCTCCGACTGGGCCCGGAAGGCTTTGTGCATCAGGATCATCATGTCAATGGGGGCCTCAAGTTTGGTAGTCTCCAATGCCATCGTCAGACCTCCTTGCTCTTTTCGTGGAATGTGTGGTCCGCCACACCCGATAGGCGCTGTCCGCCAGAAATCGAGAGCCGGAACGTTCGGTCAGTCTAGCTTTTCCGAGCCGTTGCCGTCAAGAGGGTGAAGAATCTCCGATTCTGCTCTCCCACTTTCTGCCGGGCCAAAGCCATGGGGCGCGCTCGCCGGGCCGGCCTTTCAGCGGGTCTGTGTTGGCGGCGCCCGGCTCGGGGAGCCGCGGGTCCCGCTAGCCATCTGAGGGCACCGACCCATTGAAACGGGCCTCCAGGTCCGCCAGCAGCTTCTGCTCGCCCGAACTCAAATCCCGGGTTACCCAGTCAACTATCCAGCGGGGGTCGTCGGCCTGATCGTCGATTAAGAGGGCCCTGGCCACCGTGAGCTGCTGCTCCTCGGTCAGCCGCTGGCGCACCATGGGCAGGACCAATGCCTCCTCGGATTCCAGGTGGTCTTCCTGAGTTATCCGCAGGGAGACTACCTGCCGGTAAAGGTGTTGCTTCGTGCGGGTGATGATGCTGGTCGCTCCAATATCCTCGTCCAGCACTGTCAGCACCTCTTGGACTTGTTCGACCAACTCCTCGTGTTCGGCATCCTCCTGGGCCAACAGGGCCATTTTCACCCTCACCGATAATTCCGCTTCCCCGTCTTCCGACTCTTCTCGCTTGCCCATATCGGCGCCCATCTCCGCTTCGGCGTGATACAAGAGGGCCGTTGCCCAAGAGTTGAAAGCCAGCTTGAAGGTTTGCAGGCTGCTGCCGTCCTCCAGGTCTACCACCGCCTTTTCCGTTCGGACGGCCTCGGCGCGCAGCGCCTTGTGGATCAGAAACATCACATCTAAAGGTTGCTCTAGGCTGGTGATTTCGGACGACATCCGAGACCTCCTCAGTGATGTTGCTCCAGTGATGTTGCTCCGTTTCCAACCGGCCGTACCCGCAGCCGAGACACCAAGAATCGTTTCGCCTCCTCTGGGGCCCGCGCCTCAGAGAATACTGGATGTTGATATGAATCCGGTTATTATATTGGTTATTTGAGGGATTGTCACATCATGTAAGAATCAATTCTCCTTTGACTGGAAATCAGGGTTCGGAGCACGAAACCTTTGGTCATTTCGTTCACTCGGGCGGTCCTGCCTCCGGAGTCTCGTTTCGGGCCGAGTTTCGCTCGCCGACGACCGGGCCCCCGGAAATGAAAAAGGATTATCTTGGGCAACACCGCCGGGGACGAAGCGAGCCGCCGGAAGGCTGGATCGGGGAATGCGCCGGGGGCCTTGACCCCACCCGGGAGCCGGACGATCCTTCCCAATCGCGTTGGCCAGGAGCGCGGCCTGCCAAGCCCGGAAGGCGGGCATCGCGTTCCCAGCGTGGGATTTCCCGGCGCACCGCGTCTCGTTCAGCATCTCACGAAAGACCTGCTTCGGTGGCAGGTCCAAAGAGTAGCTGAACCGAACTGACAACTTGAACTGATCGCCTTACTAAGGACCCCTCCACCGCATCGACCGACCGCTGCCGAAGGCCAACCCCTCGCCGGGCACAGGGTGCGGCCCGGAATCTTGGCGCAGACTACTTACCGTCTACCACCGGGGCGCTATTCATTCAACGCCCCGGTGGTAAAACCGGGCACCAGGGGACGCCAGACATTCAACGATGTTGGAAGCGGCTGGAGGAGTTCCGTCTATCCGCCAGTTATCTCTTGCCCCACAGTCTCCCCGTGAACACTCCATCGTAGATTATTCCGGCAATGGCGGCCCCGCCCAACGGCCCAACCCAGTAGATCCAGTGGTCCGTCCACATCTCGGCAGCCAACGCCGGACCCAAAGCCCGGGCCGGATTCATGGCCGCTCCGGTCAATCCCCAGGCCAGGAGAGTCCCCACGACCACAATCAGGCCCACGGCTATCGGAGCGACGGGTGACGCCCCTTCACCGGGACCGATGACGGCCGCCAACATCACGAAGACCAGGACGAAGCCGAGGATCAACTCGATGACCAGGGCCGACCCAAGGTTATCCACCGCGATCGGATTCCACGCCACGCCACCCAAATTCCCTTCGATGCCTATCGCGACGTCAGTCAGCACCACCTTGAGAATATATGAGGCGACGATGGCGCCGGCTACTTGGCCAATCACCTACACGACGCCTTTGGCCACGCCCATGCGTCCGGTGACCACGGCGCCAAAGGTTACCGCCGGATTGATGTGCCCACCGGAGATACCGACGGTCAGGGCCACCAATGCCATGTAGGTGAACCCCAAGGCCAAGGCGATTGCCACTAGTCTGGCACTGCCGGTCAAGACCGTGGCATCCGCCGCCACGTTGCCGGAAAGGACGTCCAGGGCACCCGTGGCGATGATGGCGCCCGTCCCGACGAGAACGAACACCAAGACGCCGATGGTCTCTGCCACCACCCCTCTCCACGTGTCGACTGACGTGAGGTCTCCAATGCCCAGTATTTTGTCCATCGGTCTACCTCCTTTAGACAGTTATCCAAGCCGATGCCGGACTGTGCCGGCACAACTCCCTCGGTGGTGCCGGCCCCGCGGGCCGGCGTTCTTGGCAGGCTCCCGGCGTACCCAGGGGCAAAAGAACAATTGGGGCAACGGCACTTCTGCGCCGGAGCCCCACTGCACCCATCCCGCCGGTCCCGACGAAAAGCGTGTATCGGATGGCTAGTTTACGTCGAGTGACAAGCTAAATATCGATAGAAGCTTCCCAATATCATTGAGTGCCCCGAGGCTACCATGGAAACCAAGATTTTGCAATGCAATCCTGCATCCTAATTCGGCCACACCTGAATAGGCGGGCCCCGGCTGACGCTCAGGCGATGCGGTTCTCCAATTTCATAGCCAACACGTCATTGCTGAGACCGAGGGTTGTGGGCAGCTTGGTTCTGATCCCGGATAGAGGCGCGTCCGGGGCCGAGTCTCGCAAGCCGGCGACAGCCATCAGGAGGACCCCGGCGCCAATCGCGCTTACGGCCCGGCCCCGCGCCGGACTTCCAGTTGTCATCAGCAACCCTTCATGTGCATCAGACATTTGTAAACCCAGCCCTCATGCCAGCGACTCCAGGAACCGGTCGACCGGCATCCAGTCGCCATGGCTTGGCAACTCTCCTCCACCCCAGTCCCGCAGGTGCTCTTCCGACCGGAAGAGGTTATTATTGCCTCAGGTGCCGCCCCGGTAGACGACGGTCTCATCCGGGGACACGCGAGCCAGCGCTCCGTCCGCAACGCCGATCTGAATCCGGTCCACACAATGGGCGCAGGCGTCGTCGAGGGTCAGCGACCGTCCCCGGTACTGGCTGCTGACCAGCAGCAAGAAGTCCACGGCTCAGGATATTCCGAACCGCTCTCCCGTATCCAGAGTCACCGTATGGAAGGAAAACCCAAGCCCATCCAGCAGGCGCTCGTGACCTTCGTTAAGGGAGTAGTGAGCGGCGCGCCAGCCATCCTCGATGAAAAGGAAGTCGATCAGGCCCAGCATGCGGAGGGCACGGTGAACACCCTGAACCGTGAGACCGAGAACCGCCGCTGTCTCCTCGGGGCGGGGCAGTGACAAACCCTCGCGGTGGGCCATCAAAATATGCCGCGCCACCAGTTTCTCATCCTCGGAGAGCAGGATAGATGCCGGGTGCCAGGTATCCACCTGGTCAGCCCATCGCTTGGAGAACCCCCCCTCCCCGGCCAGGGCCTCATCCGGCAGCCGTCCTAGGGACGCCAATATCTCGCGCTGCTTTTCGGGGCCGAGGAGCGTGCCGCGCCACTGCCCCTCCAGCCGGCCGGCCAGCCGCCAGCGCAGGCCCGGATCGTCGGGGAGGCCCAACCGCTCCATGGCCTGAGGGATGCTGGTGAGGCGCAAGCCGGTGGACCAGTCCGAGGTCAGAACATCTTCCAGCCGGTGTTCGGATTCCAAAACCTACTCCACGCAACAGGCCATCATCGATACATCGTGGGTGAAGGCCTGGGCCACCCGTTTGATGCCTTCACTAAAGGTCCGAAAAACGTGCAGAGTATCGATGAGGTCGTCAACGGTCAGGCCGAACTTCACGGCTAGGGTGGCCTCATGAATCAAGTCGGCCGCGTTGGGCGCGACGATGTGCACCCCCAGGACCTTGGAGCTTCGCGGGTGGATGCCATCTTGAAGACTCCCCGTTCCTCTTTGAGGGCCTGGGCCTTGGGAACGGCATCCATGTAGATGGTGCGACAAGAGCAGGCGTTGAAGCGCTGCATCTCCTGGTCCTCGGTGAGGCCCACGGCGGCCACCTGGGGATTGGTGAACACGGCGTGGGGTACGTGCTCGTAGTTGATGCTGCGCACCGGCACGGTCCCATTGGGCGGTTCTTCGTTGACTCGGGCGCCGGGCAGGTTATGCCGCCAGCAACCTCTCGAGCTTTTGGCGGTCGAAGCCGACGACCACCTCTCCATCTATCACGGTAACCGGCGTGGTCAGAACCCCGATTCTGGTCAGTTCAGTCATGGCCGAGGCATCGTTGATGATGTCCCTCACCTGGAATGAGATACCGGTCTGGGAAAGAAACTCTTCCGTGCGGTCACAGAAGTGTCAACCATCGGGCTGAACGTAAAGGAGAACACGAGGGGCCATGTATTTGCCTCCGCTGGTATTGGTTCCGGGTTGCTCGAAGATCGGGCCGGCTCCGACAGTAGCCGCCGTTTCCCGGCCGGATTGACCTGGTCAAAGGCCCCGGCCGCTTCCTCTGGCCCCCGCCTTTCCTACCCGGCGGTCGTCGAGCCAGCCCACGGCTGCCTCCCCTTCGGCGGGTGCGCTTCCCTCGATGATCCCGCATATGTCTCCGCCTAACGGTCTGCAGTCCACCAGGCCGCCCGCCTGGTCTCGCAGCGTGGAAAGCTCGGCCCGGAACTCATGGAGTTCCGCGATGGCCTTCTCAACCTGGGACAGTTTTTCTTCGAGAAGCGTTCGAACGTGGACGCACGTGGGTTCCCGGCGGTCGTGTAGCTGCAGGACGCTCTTGATCTCACTCAGCGAGAGGCCAAGGCGTTTGGCTTTTAGAACGAAGTCCAGCCGTTTCGCATCGGCTTCGCCGTAGACCCTGTATCCGGACGTGGTGCGGACAGGCTCGGGCAGCAAGCCCTCCCCTTCGTAGAAGCGGATGGTTTTCGCCGTCAGGCCAGTTGCCGCCGCCAGCTCACCGATTCTCACAGGCCAACCTCCAGAGACCGCCTGAATCGATTATAAACCTTCCATTTGAATGGAAGGTCAAGGGGGGTGATTCTGGTCCCGGAGTGAGGTTTGATGCGTGGCGGGGATAGGGGGTTAATTCGTACCCACCAGCTTTCCATTAATTAGGTGGAACCGGGGAGCGGCCGCCGGAGCCTTGCGCCTCCTTCTATTTGACAGCTAACAGATATGCAACTATCCTAACGTCGATCCGTGGTTTGGCTGGTGCGAGAAGGCTGGCTCTACCGTGGCTTGATCCGCAAACCCGTCCATCCAGCATCCATCCCGCCATGCTCTGGGGAAACCGGCGCGTGGCAGGTGAAAAGGCGGACGTCCGCGTTGGCGAAGCGCCGGCCAACCCTTGGCCAAGGTGCGGAGTCCCCGCCGCTTTCCGGCCCGCATCGGGCCGGCTTTTCGACCAAATTGCCCAATTCATTCTTTCTTTAAGTAAGGTGGAAATCATGTCCCCATGGCGAAGCCGGATGCCGTTTCTGCTGGTGTTGCTGTTCTCCCTGGCGGCCTTGTCTTTGGCCGCGTGTGGCGGCGGGGAACCGACAGCGATCGTGATTGAGGTGGAGAAGGTGGTGGAACGGACGGTCGAAGTCGAGAAGCAGGTAGTCGTCGTGGCGACCCCGACCCCGGCGGCTCCGGCTGGGCCGCCCATAAAAGTTGGAGTTCTCTACGGGCTGAGCAGCATAGCGGCCGTCTATACCCAGGGAGCGGTGAAGGGCCACAACCTGGCGGTAAGCGAAATCAACGCCGCGGGCGGCGTCTTGGGGCGCCCGATGGAACTGGCCGTGCGGGAGACGCACCTTAGCCCCACGGTGGCCCTTCGAGAGACCCAGTCCCTGGTCCTGGAGGAGGATGTCGACTTTCTCATGGGGACGATCAGCAGCGGAGTAGCCCAGGCTGTGTCCGAGTTTGCCAAAGAGAATGAGATCATCTTCATCGACTCTCTGGCCCAGTCTTCATCGACCACCGCCGATCTGGGCCACCGCTACGTCTTCCGCAGCTCCACGGATACCGTCATATCCGGCCGGGCCGTGGCGACGGTGATGGCGGAGCGGCCGGAAACCAGGTACGTGACCATCGGGCCCGACTACGCCTTCGGGCACGACGCGGTCAACGACTTTATGGGCAAATTGCAGGAGTTGAAGCCCGAGGTGGAGGTGGTTGCCGAGCTGTGGCCACCCATGTTGAATCCCGACTTCACCCCTTTCATCACCGCTATCCTGGAGGAGAAGCCCGACGCCGTCTACGCCTCCATGTGGGGCGGGGACCAGATCAACTTCATCAAGCAAGCCATCCCCTTCGGGTTCTTCGACGAGACGACGCTGGTGACCTACAACATGGACCTGGATATCCTCAAAGCCGTGGGCGCGGAGATGCCGGAGGGCATAGTCGCCGGCTCCGGCTTCCCTTGGTACAGCCTGGACACCCCGGCGGCCCAGAGGTTCACCAGGGATTACTTCAACGCCACGGGTGAGCAGCCGATGATCGGCGCCCTGCAGGGGTATAATGCCACCTACTTCCTGGCGGAGGCTATCGAGAAGGCGGGCACCACCGAGACCGAGGCGGTGGCCGACGCTCTGGAAGACTTGACCATCGATACCCCAACCGGCCGGGCAACCATCCGAGCCTTCGATCATCAGGCCGACCCGATGATCTGGGTGGGGAGCAGTACCCAAAGCGAGGAATACCCCTTCCCAATACTCACTGATCTCGTCCCGGTGTCGGGAAGCGATGTGATCCTCAGTATCGCCGAGGTTGAAGCGCGCCGAGCGGGGAAATAGCCTTGCAGCGGAAGGTTCCAAGTACCGGTGCGGAATTAGCCCGGTACCGGTTATCGAGAATTGCCTAAATGATCGTCCGTTCACCTTGAGCTTGTCGAAGGCCGAGGGGCCGGCGGTTCGACAAGCTCACCACGAACGGTATCTGGGACGCCGGGCATTGACCGGTCATTGAGAGGGAGCCCGAGCGTCTGGTAATGGCTTCATCCTCAGACCGTCATCCCGGCGAAGGCCGGGATCCAAGGAAGCACTGCTGGATTCCGGCCTTCGCCGGAAAGACGGATGTCGGGCGGGATTCCGGCAGGGGCCGGAGAGACGACCGTGGGGATGGAATGTGGCGCAATCTCAGAGATGTAAAACTGGTTACAGGACAGTACGTTAGCCATCCGGGCCCGCCCGTTCCAGCCACCTGATTATGCTGCTGAGCGTATCAAGTTTCACCTCCTGCCTCTCCGACCCGGGCTGCGTGGTCTTCCAGCTCCTGGGCGGCCTCTCGATGGCCATGGTACTCTTCCTCATCGCCTCCGGGCTCAGCCTGATCTTCGGGGTGTTGGGGATCGTCAACTTTGCCCACGGCTCCATGTACATGATGGGCGCCTTCACCGCTTACTGGCTCGTTTCCCGGTTCGCCGACACTCCGGGGCACTTCTGGATCGCCCTGGCCCTGGCGCCCCTGATCGTCGCCCTGATCGGCGGGGCCGTTGAGGTGGTGCTGCTGCGCCGCATCTACCGGCGCCCCCATTTCCACCAGTTCCTGCTGACATTTGGCCTCATTCTCATTATCGCCGACGTGATGCGGATGTCCTTCGGAGGGGAGTTCAAGTCCATCAGCCGCCCCGATCTCCTCTCGGGGTCCGTGTCCGTCATGGGGCGTCCCTTCCCCGAATACAATATCTTCCTCATCGTCGTGGCGCTGGCGGTGGCCCTGGGTATGTGGCTGCTGCTGCAGCGAACCGGTCTGGGCAGGACCATCCGGGCGGCCGCTTCGGACCGGGAGATGACCAGCGCTCTTGGGGTCAACGTTCCCTTACTATTCACGATAGTCTTTGCCCTGGGGGCCGGACTCGGCGGACTGGCGGGCGCCCTGGACGCCGGACGAGGGGTGGCCATCTCCCCCACCATGGACGTGCAGATCATATTGCTGGCATTCATCGTGGTGGTGGTCGGAGGGTTGGGCAGCTTCGGCGGCTCGCTGCTGGGGGCTCTCATCATCGCCGAGGTCACCACCTTTGGGGTCCTCCTGGTTCCTCAGTTTGCCCTGGCGTTCGTCTTCGTGATAATGGCCGTGGCCCTGCTGCTGCGGCCCTGGGGGCTTCTGGGCAAGCCCCTGGAGGAGTGAGGGTTGAACATCTGCGGTCCGATGGGGAAGAGAATGGTTATCGGCCCTGAAACCTGGCGGTCCTGGCTGCCCTTGCTCGCCGGCGCCGGGCTGATGGCGGCGGCGCCCTTCGTTCTCTCCGACTTCAAGGTTATCTTGCTCAGCGAGGTCGTTATCTTCGCCCTCTTCGCCGTGAGCTATAACCTTCTCCTGGGCTATTGCGGGTTGGTATCCTTCGGCCACGCCGCCCTGTTCGGTTTGGGCGGGTACACGCTGGCCCTCCTCCTCGCCAAGACCGGGGCCCCTTTCCTGGCCGCCCTGGTGGCGGCGCCGGTTTTGGGAGCCGCTGCTGCCCTGGTCATGGGCTTCCTCGCGTTGCGGCTGGCCCAAATCTACTTCGCCCTGTTCACCCTGGCGGTCGGTCAGATAGCCTGGAGCGTCGCCAACAAGTGGGTCAGCTTCACCAACGGCGACGACAGCCTGGCCGTCGCCGCCACGTCCATCCCGGACCCGATCTCTTCACCGGGGAGTGTGTCCCTTTACTTCTTCATTGTGGCCATCGTGGCGGCGGCCCTTCTGGTCCTCTACCTGGTGGTGAACTCGGCCTTCGGCTACACCCTTCAGGCAATCCGGGAGAACCCCACCCGAGCCGAGTTTGTCGGGGTACCCGTGCGGCACTACCGGTTGCTGGCCTTCGTCATATCGGGGTTCTTCGCGGGACTGGCCGGGGGGCTTTTCGCCGTTCACAACCATTTTGTCCACCCCGAGATGCTGTTCTGGCTGCTGGGAGCCCAGGTGCTGCTCATGTCTCTTCTGGGAGGAGTCCACCTATTCTGGGGACCGGCGCTGGGGGCGGGCCTGGTGGTGTATCTCCGAGACTCGGTGCAAGGGGTGTTTCCCGAGTTGACCGAAAAGCATTTGGGGCAAATCCTGACTCTTGAGGGCCTGACTCTGGGGGCCGCGGCGCTGGTGGTGGCCATCTTCTTTCCCCTGGGCGTCGGCGGCATGTTGCAACGGGCGGCGCGGCTGGCGACGATGAGGCTTGGGTCGAGGGGCAATGCCCCTAGCGAAGGGCAAGCTTCCGGTTCCCCGGTGCTTCATGGGCCGGTGGCGGCGGAAGAGCCTCGGGACCGAAGCTGATGGACCCGGCGGGCGAAACCATCCTGAAGACTGAAGGGCTCAAGAAGCACTTCGGCGGTGTGCGCGCCGTGGACGGCGTGGACTTCAGCCTGCGGGAGGGGGAGATCGGCTCGATCATCGGGCCCAACGGCGCGGGCAAGACCAGTTTCTTCAATTTGCTAACCGGACACGTTCCCCCCGATTCGGGCACGGTTTTCTTCAAGGGGGAACCGATCACGAGGCTGTCCCCGCATCAAATATGCAAGCGGGGTATCGGCAGGTCGTTTCAGCGGATCAACATCTTCTCCAGTCTGACGGTGTTCGCGAACGTGCAGGTCGCGGTGCTGTCCCAGCAAGGTAAAAGCCTGAACCTCTTCTCCCCGGCTCGAAACCTGGTCCGGCGGGAAACCCTTCAAATCCTGGAGAGTGTCGGCCTGAACGAACTCGCTGGGCACACCGCCGCCTCGCTCTCCCACGGCGACCAGAAGCGGGTGGAGCTGGCCATAGCGCTGGCCAACAATCCTGACCTGTTGCTGCTTGATGAACCCACCGCGGGGATGTCTCCTCAAGAGACCGCTTCAAGCATCGACCTCATTGAGCGGGTCACCCGGGAGCGGGGGCTGACCCTGCTGTTTACCGAGCACGACATGGACATGGTCTTCTCCATCTCCCAGACGGTCACGGTGATGCATCAAGGCCGGATCATCGCTTCCGGGACCCCCCAAGGAGTCAGGGGCAACGAGAACGTCCAAAGGGTCTACCTGGGCGAGACGGTTTGATCCTGGAAGCAAATGAAATCCACACTTACTATGGGCTGAGCCACGTCCTTTTCGGTATCTCCCTGTCGATCGCCGAGGGAGAGGTGGTGGCCTTGCTTGGGAGAAACGGAGCGGGCAAAACCACCACCCTGCGCGGCATCATGGGCCTGACCCCTCCCTCCCGGGGAAGCATCACCTTCATGGGCGAGGAGATTCAGGGCAAGCCTCCCCACGCCATCGCCCGAAAGGGCGTCGCATTGGTCCCCGAGGACCGGAGGATATTCCCGGACCTGACCGTCCGGGAGAACCTGGCGGTGGCCAGAAGGAAACCCCGCGGCACGGCTGGAGGGTGGAGTGTGGAGCGGGTCTACGATCTCTTTTTGGACCTGGAAAAGCTGGACGGCCGCCTCGGCGTGCACTTGAGCGGAGGAGAGCAGCAGATGCTCGCCATCGCCAGAGCCTTGATGGGCAACCCCCGGCTGCTGCTTCTGGACGAGCCGTCGGAGGGCCTGGCGCCCCTGGTGGTGCGGCGCCTCGCCGAGCAGGTCCGGAAGCTGAAGGAAGAGGGCATGACCATCCTGGTCACCGAGCAGAATCTGAAGTTCGCCCTGGAGCTTAGCGACCGGGTCTACGTGCTGGAAAAGGGCGAGGTCCGTTTCGAAAGCAGCTCCCAAGACCTAGAGAGGAATGAAGAGGTCAGGAGGGCCTATCTGGCGCTGTAACCTACCCTCCGGTGTACCGTTTTGTTTTTGTTACGAGCCTTGAACAAGCCGCCAAACCTGGCGACCAGGAAATCCCACTCAGTCCCCCTTTGTAAAGGGGGACTGAGTGGGATTCAACAGATCAACCAAGATCTCGATCAAATCCAGCTGTCTATACAGGGGCTGGTAACTGGCTTCCCCTCGGCGAAATTGTGCGGCATTTCCACCCCACCATCGTCCCCGATTGCATCGGGGCCGCCACCCCCGCCCCGCCATCGTCTTTCCGGCGAAGGCCGGAATCTAGGGAAGCGCTGGCTGGATCCCGGCCTTCGCCGGGATGACGGACCCGGTGTCAAGCCATGCTGCGAGCAGATGGGCTGGACCGAGGGGCTATATGCGAGACGGCCCGCTATGTCTTGCTCCGTTCACCGCCCCATATTCGTCTTTCCATCGTCTTTCCGGCGAAGGCCGGAATCCAGGGAAGCGCTGGCTTGATCCCGGCCTTCGCCGGGATAACGGACCCGGTATCAAGCCATGCTACGAGCCGATGGGCCGGATCGTAAGGCCACATGGGAACCAGGGCACCACGTCTTGCTCTGGCGACCGCCCCCTCTCAGCCCGCAGGAACTTTTTGCAGCCTCCCCTCGTTTTGATATCAACACCCGATCAAGACTGGATGAGGAGGAATCACCATGCTCAAACCTGCTCTCTTTTGTGCTTTACTGCTAGCGAGGCTCCTGGTGGCCTGCGGCGGGGAAAGTTTCGCGATACCCGCCACTACGCCGGCCGAAACCCCCGCGGTTAGCCCGGGGCCGTCCGGGAATCCCATCCCGACGGCTCTACCAACGCCGAGGATGGGCTCAAACTGGGCTATCTCATGGCGCGCGGGAGGATCTGAGCCCGGAGCGCATCAACGGGTTGATCCTGCTTTCGGACGGCGTGGCCAACGTGGGAAACACCGCGGCGGAATCCATTCTGAAATCCGTCCGCGACAACTCAGCCGACGGTGTCACTCTCTCCACGGTGGGCTTCGGAATGGGGAACTTCAATGATGTCCTGATGGAGCGACTCGCCAACGACGGCGACGGCACCTACGCCTACGTGGATACCTTAAACGAAGCCCGGCGTATCTTTGTGGAAAACCTTACCGGTACTCTGTATTTGATCGCCAGAGACGCTAAGGTGCAGGTGGATTTCAACCCGGAAGTGGTGAGCCGCTTTCGCCTCTTGGGATACGAGAACCGCCGGGTGGCCGACCGGGACTTCCGCAACGACGCGGTGGACGCCGGCGAAGTGGGGTCCGGCCACAACGTGACGGCCCTCTGCGAACTGAAGCTCCTCCCCGGGGCCGAAGGCCGCCTGGCCACCGTGAACGTGAGGTACGAGGACCCCGACACGGGTGAAGTGACTGAGATCGGCCGCGACTTCTATCGCAACCAGCTCAGCGCAACCTTTGCAGCGGCCTCTCCCCGCTTCCAACTCGACGCGGCGGTGGCGGAGTACGCCGAGATACTGCGCGAGAGCTTCTGGTCTCTGGAAAGCAGCATGGAGGGCGTGCGCGCCGTGGCCGGGCGGGTGAGCGGCTTCTTGCCGGACGGCCCCGACGTAACGGAGTTTCTGTACCTTGTTACTCAAGCGGCCCTCATCGCGGGCTAGGTGTGAGTCGATGAGGAGTATCGAAACGATCCACCCTAACTGCCTACCCTAGACAGCTTCCCCGTTGGGCCCCGAATGGCCCCCGCCGCTCGGTGCCCAACGGGGCCGTCTCCGCCCTCCCTGGCCACTACACACCCCCATGCCCGGAGCATCTTGGCTACCTGCTCCCAAAGCCGAGCAGCGGCCCCCCTGTCGTGTGGCGGACGCTGCCGCCCTGTGCCATAATAGGCCTGACCTGGTCAACCAGTTACGTTAGAGGAACGGTGAGCCGGTAAGATGGCCGACGGACGCTCCATTCTGGAAGTACAGGAAGTGGTGAAAGATTTCGACGGCCTCCGGGCGGTCAGCGGCTGCTCCTTTAATGTCAAGGAAGGGACGATCACGGGGCTGATCGGCCCCAACGGGGCCGGGAAGACCACCCTATTCAACCTGATAACCGGGTTCTTGCGCTGCAGCGGTGGCCAGATTCTCTTCGACGGTGAACGTATCGATGGGCTGGCGCCTCACCAACTTTTCCGCAGGGGCATCGTACGGACCTTCCAGATACCCCGGGAACTCAAGCGTATGACCGTCCTGGAAAACCTGATGGTGGTGCCGTCTGGCCAAGCTGGGGAACAGGTCTGGAACTCCTGGTTCCTGCCCTGGCGGGTGAAACGCCAGGAACTCGAATTCGAGGCCCGGGCCGTGGACGTCCTGGAGTTCGTGAATCTGATACATCTCAAAGACGAATACGCGGGCAACCTCTCGACGGGCCAGAAGAAGCTGCTGGAGTTGGCCAGGACGCTGATGGCCGAGCCCAAATTGGTGTTGCTGGACGAGCCGGGAGCCGGGGTGAACCCGACCTTGATGAAGGACTTGGCCGAGAATATTCGGCTGTCCTGTGTCGAACGAGGGCTGAGCTTTCTGCTGATCGAGCACGACATGAACCTGGTGATGCGCCTTTGCAACCCAGTGATCGTCATGGCCGAGGGTCGAAAGATCGCTGAAGGTACGCCAGAGGAAGTGCAGCGGGACCCGCAGGTGCTGCAGGCATATCTGGGCGGTTGGACAGAATGAGCCTCCTGGAGGTCTCGGAGGTGGTTGCCGGGTATGGGGATTCCGAGATCCTCCACGGTGTCTCAATAAATGTCGGGCAGGGAGAGATAGTCACCATCATCGGCCCCAACGGGTCGGGCAAGTCAACCCTGCTCAAGACGGTGCTGGGCCTGGTGCATCCCAAAAGGGGCAGCGTGAGTTTCCGGGGCCGGAATGTCACCGGCATGGCCCCGGAATCCATCGTGCGCCGGGGCCTGTGTTACGTCCCCCAGTCCAACAACGTCTTCCCTTCCCTCTCCATCCAGGAGAACCTGGAGATGGGCGCCTTCGTTCGCACCGACGACTACCGGGGGCGGCTGGAAGAAGTGTACGCTCTTTTTCCCGACCTGGCGGGGCGACGCAAGGCCCGGGGCGGCACCCTCTCCGGAGGGCAGCGGCAGATGCTGGCGGTAGCCCGGGCCCTCATGCTGGACCCGGTGTTGCTGATGCTAGACGAGCCATCGGCCGGCCTGGCGCCCAACATGGTGGATCTGATCTTCCAGAGGATTATCGAGATCAACGCCACCGGCGTGGCCCTGCTGCTGGTCGAGCAGAATGCCCGGCAAGCCCTCAAGCATTCCCACAAGGGGTACGCGATGGCCGCCGGCCGGAAGGTGTTGGAGGACCGGGGCGAGTGCTTGCTGGAGAATCCAGAAGTGGCGCGGCTTTACCTGGGAGGCTGATGCATTGATAGCGAGACCGGCAAGGTGACCGAGAGATATAATCGCCCGCCCCGGCGCTGGGGCGCCGGCCATGGGGTGCTTGCGGCATTCCTGGTGGTTCTCGTCCTCGCCTTCTCCTCCGTTATCAAGATGGAACTCGTGGTGAACGGCCTGTTCCTCGGGATGATCATCGCCCTGGGGGCCATCGGCCTCTCGCTGCTGTACGGCATCCTCAAGTTCGCCCACATCGCCCACGGCGACTTCATGACCCTCGGCGCCTACACGGGCTTCTTCCTGTTGGGCAACCTCTTCCCGCGCCTGGGGTTGGAGGCAGAGGGATTCGGACCCTTCACATTCGGCTATCCCTTACTCTTGGCTATCCCTCTGGTTGGGGCAACCATGGCCGGCCTGGCGATTGCCCTGGACGTGGGTGTCTACCGGCGGCTGAGGTCCCGGCGGGTCAGCCCGGTGGTCTTGGCCATGGCCTCCCTGGGCTTGGCGATCGCCCTTCGAGGCCTGGTCCAGATAATCTGGGGTGGCGGCACCGAACAGTACCCGCGTCTTTCCAAACCTTTCTACCAACTCCCCATGGGGGTCCGCATTCCGCCGGACCACGTCTTCATAGGGGCGTTGGTGCTGGTGCTGGTCCTTGGCCTCTACCTGTATCTGACCCGCACCAAGATGGGCAAGGCGATGCGCGCCACCTCGGACAACATGGATTTAGCTAGAGTCAGCGGCATCAGCACGGAACGGGTAATCTGGTGGACGTGGGCCGTCGGGGCTATTCTGGCCGCCACCGCGGGGGTGTTGCTCGCGGTGTTTCAGGCGCAACTGTTCCCTATCATGGGTTGGCGATTCCTGCTCTCCCTCTTCGCGGCGGTGATCCTCGGCGGGATCGGCAATCCCTACGGCGCCCTGGTCGGGGCCCTGATGATCGGCGTTACCGCCGAAGTCTCCACCGAGTGGATCAACCCCACCTACAAGCCCGCCATCGCCTTTCTGATCTTGATCTTCATGCTCTTGGTGCGCCCCCAGGGGATCTTTGGGGAGAAGGCCTGATGGATTTCGCCGGTACCGCGAGCTACCTCAGCGGGTTTGCCATCCTGGCGGGGATCTACGCGGTCTTCGCCCTGGGGCTCAACGTCCATTGGGGCTACACCGGGTTGTTCAACATCGGGATCGCCGGGTTCTTCGCCCTGGGAGCCTACACCACGGCGCTGCTGACGACGGCGTCGCCCGACCCGGCGCTGTTCGAGGACTTCAAGTTTGGCGGGAACCTCGTGGAGAACCTGGGGCCGGCGAACCTGGGCGTCGACCTTTGGTTCCTGGTAGCGTTGCTGGCGGCGGGAGCCGTGTGCGGCCTGGTGGCCCTGGCCATCGGGTTCATTACCCTGAGGCTCCGGGACGACTATCTGGCCATCGCCACCCTAGGCATCGCCGAAGGAGTCCGCCTGGTCTTCCTGAACGAGAAGTGGCTGGCCAACGGCTCCAAGGGCCTCTACCGGATTCCCAAGTTCCTCGGGGACGTGATTTCGCCCAAGAATTACGACTACCTGTACCTGGTGGTGGTTCTGGTCGTTCTGGCTATCCTGTATGTCTCCGTCGAGCGGGTGCTCCGGTCGCCCTGGGGAAGGGCGCTGAAGGCCATCCGTGAAGACGAGATGTCCGCCGCCGCCAGCGGGAAGAACGTGTTCGCCTTCAAGCTCCAGTCCTTCGTGATGGGGGCGGTAATCATGGGCTTCGGCGGCGCCCTCTACGCCCACAACATCCGGTTCGTCGACCCTCGCACCTTCGATCCCCTTCTGGCCACCTTTGTAATATGGGCCATGCTGATGGTAGGCGGCAGCGGCAACAACCTCGGTGCGATACTGGGGGCCTTTGTCGTGTGGGGCATCTGGACCGGGACCCAGTTTCTCCCCGGCTTCCTCTCCGATCCCAACTTCCGGTTCTTCATGGTTGGCTTCCTGGTTGTGGCGGCGATCCTGTTGCGACCGGAAGGCATCCTGGGCGAGCGGAGAGTGACCTCCCGGCCCGTACCGGCGGATGCGGAGGCCGCGGCAGCGGAGCCGTAGCTCAGGCGGCCTCTACCGCTGGCCGCCTCTTCGGATCGTGCCTCCGCATGACCTGAGGCTCCCCGTTGTTTCGCTCGGCGGGATGACGGTCTTGAGGTAAAGTCCCCGTCCGGTCTCTCGGGATCGTGGCTCAACGGTTTCACCGGGCGAGCCGTATTGCTGGCTGCCGGACCGGGACAGCACGAGGAAGCCCCCAGGCTCCGCATATTCAAATGGAGCCTGGGGGCCATTTAGCTGCCGGTGTCGCCCAGCCGAGGCATCAGCCCCGGACCGGGCGTTGTAGACCGGTCCTGAGTCCCGCTACGGGAGTTCGAACCTGTCGGTGGAGACGATCTCTCCGCCCTCGATCTTCCAGATCTCGATGGTGGATATGACGTCGCCATTCTCGTCGAAGTCCTGGGACCCCCCAGCTCCTTCGTAGTTGACGTCCTGGCCGGCCTGGATCAGCTCCAAGGCGCGTTTGATGCTATCGACGCCGGGCCCCACCTTCTCGCCGGGGGCGTTGGCGACGCTGCGGAGCGCGTCCCGGATCTTGGCGGAGTCGGTGGTCGTGCCGGCCTTTTCGGCGGCCAAAGCGATGAGCACCACGGCATCATAGGTCTCGGCCATGAAGGGAAGCGGCGGCACGCTGGCGAAAGACGCGGCATAGGCATCGTTGAAGGCGGTGCGGGCGCCGGTCAATGACGAGCCCGGGGCCGTACCGAAGGTCCCCTCCAGGTTGTCCGCCCCGATGGCCGCGTTGAGGTCGTCGGACTTGGTCCCGTCCACGAAGAGGAAGGTGGAGATGTAGTCGCCTTCCAGGGCCTCGCGGAGGTATACTTCGGCGCTTTCAGGGTAGCTGATGGCTACCAGGACATCCGGGCCGCCGCCGGTCGCCTTGCTCAGCTCCGAGGCGTAGCTGGGTTGGGTCCCTTCATGGGCCACCAACTCCTGGACGGTGCCGCCCTCAGCCTCGAAGGTCTCTTTGAACTGTTCGGCCAGACCCTCGCCGTAGGCGTTATTGATGTAGAGGGCCGAGGCGGAGGTGAAGCCCTGTTCTTTGGCCAGCCGGGCCAGAACGACGCCCTGAGCGGCGTCCGAGACGGTAGTCCGGAACATGAAATCGTTGTCTTCCAGCACGGTTATTGCCGGTGAGGTGGAGGCAGCGGAGATCTGGAGAATCCCGCTGGGCCCGGTTACCGATTGGACCACGGGGATGGTGACGCCGCTGGCCAATGCGCCGACGATCGCCACGACGCCCTCAATGTCGACCAGGGCCCGGGCGGCGTCCACGCCTACCTGCGCGTTGGTCTGGGTGTCTCGGGCCGATATGGTCACCACGGTGCCAAGAACACCGCCGGCTTGGTTGACGTGGTCGCCGGCTAGGGCCCCGGAGTTCCGGTGGGCCGTGCCGAAGTCGGAAAGGTCGCCGGTGAAGCTGTTCAGTTGCCCAACTTTGAGGGGCGGGGGCGGGGGAGGCGTGGCCGTGGGCGCGGGCGTAGCCGTTGCACTGCTTCCGCAGGCAACCGCCAGGAGGGCTAGGCTCATCGCTAGCACCAACAGGGCGATAAAGGGTTTCTTGAGCGCAGACATTGCGACCCCCTTAACATAATCTTGCAGTTATTACGTGAAATCCTCCTAGATCGGGCGCTATTATAGTAGAATTTCCCAATAGGCGCAATCCAGTCTTACGGGATTCTTGAATTAAGTCCGCCTCGGCAATTTCGCGCCGCTCCACGCCGGTTGACTTTGGCCTGCTTCGGGTTTACTTTGAAAGTGCACTCAGGGAGAGTGAAACTCGGGAGCAACTGCCCCAGGAGCTTCGCCCCCACGGACGGCTGCTTTTCCCGGCCACCTAGATAATGAGGGGACGGGGGATGATCCTGCTGGCGGGGTCAAAG
>Ga0187827_10001978_pt1 | contig 28800 bp, 20 predicted proteins | sample ETNtaG_39_FD_167969 | JGI IMG/M metagenome (GOLD analysis project Ga0187827, IMG submission 167969) | Marine microbial and viral communities from oxygen minimum zone, Eastern Pacific Ocean - ETNP2014_SV_150_PacBio MetaG (Illumina Assembly) | ecosystem: Environmental > Aquatic > Marine > Hypoxic...
CACCAGACTTCCACCGATGTCATACCGAGATCAAAAACGCCTTCGCCCCCATTGAAAACAGTCCCATGGGTGAGGTGATTGACCATTTCGCTTCGGCTGTTCGAACGGTTGCCCGGGAACGATTCGGCGAGTCCTAAATAGAACGTGCATCCCGGATCATGGACAAATAGTTTAGCAACATGAACTCCATCGGTAAGAATATCCATGTTAACAATATTTTAGGAAACCTCCGTTTCGTGGAAAAGGGTTTGCTCGGGTGATAAGATGAATGATTGCAGCAAGGGACCGATAAGCAAGACTGAAAGATATTCCCGGCAGATGTTGTTACCCGAGATAGGCCCGGACGGTCAGAAGATTTTAATGGATTCAACGGTGTTGGTGGTGGGGATCGGTGCATTGGGTAGTCATATTGCCAATAACCTCACAAGAGCCGGTGTCGGTCACATCAAATTGGTTGATCGGGACATTATCGAGTTAAACAATTTACAGCGCCAGATATTGTATGACGAGGATGATGTTGGGCGCTCTAAGGTAATGGTTGCCGCAGAAAAACTGAAAAAGATCAATTCGGACATAAGGATTGACGCATTTCTCAGAGACGTAAATTTCAGTAATGCCGAGCTTATCATCAAGGGAGCGGATGTGGTGGTAGATGGGACCGATAACATGGAAACACGTTTTCTCGTAAACGATACTTGTGTGAAAAATGAAATTCCCTGGATATATGCGGGGGCCATCGGCACCCAGGGTATGACCATGACCATAATACCTCATCAAACTCCCTGCCTGAAATGTGTGGTTCCGGGGATACCTCCGGCTGGTTCTCTGGGAACTTGTGACACAACAGGCATATTAAATTCCATAACAGCGATTGTGGCTGCAGTTGAAAGTGTCGAGACGATAAAGCTGCTTTTGGGGCGTGAAAATACTAATGACGGTCTATTGATGATCGACTCGTGGAAGCAGAGCTGGGAAAAAGTAAATATTACAAGAAAGGACGATTGTAAATGCTGTGGAGAGCATGATTTCGAATTTTTATACGTCAAGAAACGGACCATGGTGACCGCTCTATGCGGGAAGGAAACCGTACAGATAAGCCCTATAAAACGAAGCGATATTTCACTTGATGATCTTGGGGCCAGGTTGGAGAAGGTGGGAGCTGTCGAATACCGAGATTTCGCACTCGTATTCAAATTACCAAGCTACGAGATTACTATCTTCAAGGATGGTAGGGCAACGATAAACGGTACAAGCGACGAAAAGATCGCGAAATCATTATACTCGAAATATCTGGGAATGTAGGTGTCGCTGACCTTATCAACTTTGAACCGAACGAGGATATTCCATGAATTACCCGAAAGTCGCCTGTGCCCTGATATTCCCCCTTCTTATTTGTTTCGGAATATCCACATTTCCAAATTCGTGGCCTAACATCACAACCTTCAATTGGCTGGAGGACCAGAGATGAGCTTCGACGCGAACTGCCTGGCAACTGCTATCGGTAGTGTTCCGTTCATCTCAGCCGATGATGCGTATGAAAATATCCTGGAGAATTTCCCGAATATCCCATTCTGGCCACAACTTCCTCGACTGCGAAGATCGGAAGAGATGAATTTCCAGTACCTCGATAGTTTTCCTGGTTTATCCTCTGCTAAGGAGAAGTTAATCGTTGATACGGATTCTCTGGAAACAGCACTCGAAATGGAGGATTTCTATTCAAATGTAGCAAAGGTAAATCTGGAATACTTCGGGATAAAAGAAAAAAGCAGTGTTGGTCTTTGGAGCATGAATGAACATCTCCGTGGATCAATGAACATGATGGCTGTAAAAGGTCAGTTGTTAGGTCCCATAAGCTTAGGTCTACAGGCAACTGATCAGAACCTTAAATCACTCATATACAATGATATCTTCAGGGACGTAATTCTCACAGATATTCAATATAAAGCGAAATGGTTGGAACTTAAATTACGCGAGATCTGCCCGGACACCATAATTTTCTTTGACGAGCCCTACCTGTCATTCGTGGATTCGGCCTTTTGTAGCTTGCCGAAGAGCTATGTGAAGGCGTGGCTGAGCCAATGTATGGGTCTATTAGAGGGAAAAAAGGGAATTCACTGCTGCTCCAACACCGATTGGGGATTTCTAACCGGGCTTGATATCGACATCATAAGCCTTGACGCATATCAGTACGGCGATAAATTTCTGCTATTTGGAGATAACATTTACGAGTTCATTAAAAGGGGGGGGATGATTGCGTGGGGTATCGTTCCCACCAGCGAGGAAGATATTATGAATGAGAATGTCGAATCACTATACGAGAGATTTGAAAGATTGATCGCGGGTCTCGAATCCAGAGGAATTCAGACAAAAAAAGTCCTTTCCCGCTCACTTATCACCCCTTCATGCGGTCTTGGTAGTTCATCCGTTGATACCTGTAGAAAGGCACACACACTTACTAGGGAATTGTCCCATATAATACGGGAAAGATATGGATTTATATAGTGGTACGCTATGAAAACTTCTCGTCGTAATGGAGATAAAAATCATGGAAGAACTCTTGATCGCCGAAGATATAATCGCCTATATCGAGAATTCGGGATTGTGGACGGCCATGGCTTTGCTCTTTATCGCCGCCATGATCGAATACGTTTTCCCGCCCTTTCCAGGAGATACTGTAACCCTTTTCGGGGCGTTCCTTGTTGGAACCGGCATTTTCCCTCTTATCCCGATATTCCTATCTATCTTTCTGGGAAGTCTTTCGGGTACCCTTATGATCTATCTTATGGGGCAGAAACTCGGAAAGCACTACTTTGCCAAAAAGAATTTCCGATTCTTTCCCATGGAACGCATGCACACCCTCCACGACTGGTACAAGCGCTGGGGAGCGTGGCCAATTGCCGTAAACCGTTTTATCCCGGCCTATCGTTCTCTTTTTATACTGGCGGCTGGTATCGCGGAGATGAATGTCTGGAAGGTGATGTTATTCAGTTCCGTAAGTATTATATTATGGAACGGAATTATAATGTGCGCAGGGTGGTTAATCGGGAGTAACTGGAACTATTTGCTGGATATTTTCAAGGTTTATACCATCGCCGTGATCTCCATCGTGACAATGTTGTTCGTGCTATATTTACTGATACGAAGGCGACGTAAAAAGAGGGATCAAAAGTCAGACGAAAAATGAATTTTCATTTAGTCTCGCAGGATTTACCAATTAAAAAACAGCGACATCTATTTATTCTAACATATCCTTTCATAATGGATTATAATGGTGTATCATCTTATTGGCCTTTTATAAATTTATTATGAGTAACTCACCAATATAGAACCCTTATGATAATGGAGGAAAAGCTATGTCACCCGCCCTCAACAGAAGAGAGAAAACCTACGAATGCATAATTGTAACATTTTTTGATAGTGATGATGTTCCTATTGAACGCAATTCCACTGGAACTGATCCAAAAAACAACCTATGATAGGGGAAGTGTCCAACCGAATACACACGTCGAGAATGATCATTCGTCGCTTCCGGGATACATATTCAGAGCGGAAGGACCCCAGGTCCGGTTATGTGAGGTCATGCTGAACCCATCAGGTGCGGACAAGGGGGCCGAATGGGCGGCGATATACAATAACGGTAGCGACGCCGCATCTCTCAGTGGTTGGGGACTCACCAACAGGGACGGTGAGACCGACGCATTGTTGCCGGATTGGAACCTCCCTGCAGATTCCACACTTTACATACATTTCGGTCTTGGTGAGAACGACGCCGATTTCGAGGATTACGTCGGACACTACTATACACAAAATCCCTTTGAGATATTCAATAATTCGGCGGATACTCTTGCTCTCTACAACGGTGCTAGTGGCAATGATACCATTCTGGATTACGTCTGCTGGAAGGATTCTTCAGACGTTAGCTTTACAGGTGGTCGGACCGGTGAATGGGCTATGGAAGCCGGGATCTGGCCCTCCGGTGATTACATCCCATCTGAAGGGTTCTCAGAAGGAAGTTCATTGGGACGGACTAATATTTTACCTACCCTCGATTCTTCTAATGATTGGGAATCCGGGCGGCTTGTCATAAACGAGGTGATGTTCTACGGGGACACTAATCCCGCGGGGAGTGACGTTGGGAATGAAATGGTGGAGATCTATAATCCCACCGATGCCACGGTTTCCACCATTGGATGGTCACTTAAGGTGGATGGTGGTGGCGAATTCTTATTGGAATCCTTCGAAATTGCACCGAGGTCCTTCGTTGTCATACATTTAGTCACTGATTCATCTATTGAAAACGATACTGATCTGGGGGATGGAAAGGCCGACCTCTATTATACGGTAAATTCGGCTGTTCTCGGGAATGCCCGCGGGGCAATAGGTCTATATTCTCCTCAGGGTCCGGAAGATTATGTGGCATGGGGAACCGGCGGCTCAAATAATGTGGCCTCGGATGCTGTGGGTGCAGGGATCTGGACGCAGGGGACTTCTCTCACAGGTAATTTCTTGAAGGGGGATTCAATTGGACGTGACCAGTTCTCCACCGACACCAATATAGTGGCAGATTGGTCCAGAGGAGGAGGATTGTTTTCCAATGGTCCCACAATAGGCTTATCGAATTATTACAGCCTGATGATATGGGATGCCGATCTTTTCGCCGACGCTGGTGAAGAGTGGATAAAGATCTCCAATTACGGAGATAGCCTGAATGTAGATGGATGGGTCATTTATAACCGAGAGGGTACCGCAGTTGCTACTCTTCCAGCACTGGAACTCCCCGGTGGTTCAACACTTACAATCAATTTCGGCGTAGGCGTGGATGATCTCGACTTTTCGGATTATGACGGCTCATTCTATGTCAGTGGAAGCAGTGGATCTCCCCCAGCATCAAAATTTTTCAATTCATCTTTGGATATAATCCTCATCACCACCGGCGAGTTGGACGGCGATTCCACCGTGGGTTTCGAGATATGGTTTGAAAACGGTTTCAGTGATAGGGGAACACGAGGGTGGTTCAGCGATGCCTGGAATGCTGTGAAGAATGCCGGAAAATGGGTTGCCAAAAAGGTGGAACAGGCGGTCAGCACGGTTGTAGACGGTGTATTGAAAGCGACCAAATGGCTTAAAGAGAAGATCGGCCAGGCCCAGGCATGGGTTTTGGCGAAGATAAAAGGAGGCCTGTCCTTTGAGATCAGCCTGGGGGATTACCTTACACTCAGCTTGACCACTCTTGCAATGGGATGGAGGTTCCATGCCGAGGCAAATGCGGAGTTCAACATTCCGGTACCCGGTTTTCCAATACTTCAATTACATTTCGCAGCGCAAGGCAGTATAACAATCGTGAGGGACTGTGGCGGCCAGAGTGCATCAGGTCAGATAGTTATCACTGTGGGAGTGAATTTGGGAGCAAACATAAAAAAGTTATTTACTCTGGAGCTGAGGGCACATTTGCGATTGACCATAACCGTTGGAAATCTCGATATCGACGATTACTGTAACCCGGATACCCATCAGGGGACCGTTTCAGTTGGTCTGGATATCGCTCTTGACCTGGTCCTTGGAGCCACTTTCAAGGTTAACACACCCGAATTCGAATTGTTTGACAATGACTGGGATTGGAACCTGGCGCAGTTCAAGTGGTCCCAGGAAAAGCAATACGAATGCTGCAGGGATCCGAAACCGAAACCGGGGCCGAAACCTGGTCCCTTGCCGGAACCTCCCTCTGAACCGTCTACGCCCTATTATTGCCCGGATGAGGGCTGCAGCGTATACATTGATTATCACGTGACCAACACCGATAGTGAGGCCCATGATTACTATACAGGTGGAACACTGGATACACCGGGGTGGGAATTGCATTATTCAATGGATTACGAGTTGAATGTCCAACCTGGCGAATCCGTGAACTTCTATCCATATCTGACCGCACCTGCTGATTACCAGATCCCGCATACTTTCGAGCCGAATGTCGGCCTTTCCTCTATCCCCGGGGAAGCATATGCTAGGTCTCTTGATCGATCCCGCAGCCCAGAGTCGGTTGACATCTCCGGAGACGATTATGTTGGTGCACCGGGCAGCACTCTTTTATTGAACTTTTATGCTGATAATATGTTCGAGGATATCTTCTTGTTGGGCTTGAACGCATGGATTGTCGATAACAGCACGCCGCCCTTTAATTCCAGTTTGGATATGTCTGCATCGCCTGAAAGGGTCAATATAACAGCGTTCACCGAAAATCGCTGGACAATTCAGGTTTACAACGAAGATAGTGCCGAAATAAATGAAGATTTCGCAGACGATAGGGTTTTCCCCATTACGAATTTCGAGGGCACCCGGGAATTCACGGTTGTGGTAAATATACCAGTGGATGCAATAATGGGTTCAGTTGAGACCCTTACCTTCGGACTCAGCACCTTTTTACCTAATTCCACTGGTTTACACACAGACAATATTAGTGCGAAAATACGGGTTGGCGAGAAAGTGGAAGAACCGATATGGTTCGATGATCTCGAGAACGAAGGCACCCTGGCAGGATGGAACAACACAACAGGTCAATGGGTATGGGGACCGAGATTGGGACAGTACGCGGATTACCAACCCGGACCCGGCTCCGATGAACCAGGTCCGAATATCTGGTCTACGAACAATACGGGAAATGCGGAGCAGATGCTGTCCATTCTTGAAACACCGGCCTTCGATCTTAGCGGATACGATTCCGTCTCTCTCCGGTTCAGACAGTGGATACGTGGGTGGGCGGATATTGAAATTTACGCAAATAGCAGCGGATTATGGCACAAGCTCGAGGATTTGAACAGCATGTATCTATCGGACTGGGAATACGTGTCCTATGATCTTTCACCGTTCCTGTCTGGTAGCGTAAGTATAATTTTTTACTACAATGCCAAGAACGGTGATTATCCGGGATGGCATATTGACGATATATCATTTATCGGGATCCAAATGGGTAAAGTGATAATTCATGAAGAGCTTGAAGACGAGACCGCTGCTGAGGAGGACTGGGATAACAGCACAGGGGAATGGGAATGGGGGCTCATGGGAGCTAACGTTGCGGGGCCGCCTCTTGAAGGGCCGTATTCAAACATGTGGGGAACTTTACTGAATGATTCTGCAACCGAAGAAACGATCTCGATCCTTAGCTCACCGTTTTACGATCTCACAGGATATGAAGTAGTAAACCTGAGGCTATGGCATTGGATCAGTGCCATAGGGACCATGGAAATCTATGTCAATTCCAGCGGCATTCAAAGTCTGATAGGCAATTGGAGCGGCAATCACTATTGGCAGGACTGGGAATTTGACATTATTGATATCAGTGAATACCTGTCCGATCAAGTACAATTTATATTTTTCTTCAATGCATCATTAACGCGCAGCGGGAATTGGGGTTGGTTTATCAATAATATTTCTCTGGCCACAACATCGATGAGTGATGTCCTCATCACAAACGCGACACCCTTGGTAGATGGCGGATTGTATGCTCCCGGATTGAATCAGATCACGATAAACGTGGAAAACCAGGGCGATATAGGCTACAATGACCTTACCGTTGGCTTGTTACCTGTTAACGTGGGTCGAAAGACAGTGTTTTCCGACGATTTCCAGACAGATAAGAATTGGAATACGGGGGATGGTGCATGGAACAGGGATGATGATATCAATTTCGGAGCGGAAGATGGGTATTCCCTTAACATTGGGGGTGCCACCGAAGGAAGTAAATCCCGAAGCGGACTTGGGTCGGATGTGTTGATCTCCCCGGTCATCAACCTGTCCGGGGTGGATGACCCGGTGTTGACCTTCCGGGAGAATAGCTGGTTTGACTCGGGCGTTTTCTTTAAATTGGAGCTCTATCTCAGCGACAATGCCGGTGTAAACTGGTCCGCCGTGCCGGTCTGGGTTACAACGGAAAACTCTCACGGTGCGTGGGATCGTGTAAGTATCCCCCTTGAGCCGTATGGGACATCCGGTTTCACCATGAAATTCGTCCTGGCGAGGTACTTGAGTGAGGGTATACCTTTCATCATCATCGATGATATTGAGATAACGGTAGGAGAAAATTCCGATCTGAATTATGTGACGGATGTGATCGGGACGCTTGGGCCGGGGGAGGATGAGAATGTCACACTTGATATGTTTCTTACTGAAGAAGGGTTCTACGAGATAGAGTTTTTCGTTAACTGCAGCAAGGATGATGATCTCAGCAATAATCACGAAGGTGCTTCAATTATCATCAACCAGATGCCTACCCCGGTAATTACAGACCCCTCGGCTGCTGGTGATCTCAGTGGTGTGGTCACTCTTGAGATGGAATATCGAGATACCGATACCACTGAGGTCAGGTATCATTATCGCTCTGCTGTGAGAGGAGATAACCTAACTCTCATCGGGGTGACCGACTCCCCGGACAGCAACATGGTCTGGAGCGTTGAGTGGGATCTTGGCGAGCTTGAGAACGGTGATTATGTAATAGTGGTAGAAGTTGTGGATACCTGGGGCGGAATCACTTCGGCAAGTATCGAGGTTCCCGTTTGGAACCCGGTAGGCACTATTAACGCTAATTTCACCCATGAGGAGATCACGGGAAAACCCGGTGCCTTTTCCTTTACCGATACCTCCGAAGCCACTCCTGCAGCTTTGGATATTGTTGGCTACTACTGGGATTTCGGTGACGGTACGGATTCTTGTTTGGCATCTCCGCGGCATGCTTACCAGGAAGACGGGACATATGTCTTCTACCACAGTGTGACCGGTGCGAACGGAATTACATATGCCGTTCAGGCGCCAGTGGTAGTTATCGGTACACAGGTGATACCTGATATTACCGCAAACTTCACATTTGTGCCTGGAACCGGTGTTACGAGGCTTACCGATGTGCAGTTCAACGATACCTCATTGATCGGCACCCCCCTTATATTGACCAGAAAATGGAGCTTCGGCGATGGAAATATCTCTTCTAATGTATCGCCTGTCCACAGATATTCAGAGCTGGGTGAATATACGGTAAACCTGACGCTTACCGACGAATGGGGGAACCAGTGGATCCATTTAGCAGATCTGGAAGTTACGAATATACTGCCGCAAGCGAATTTCACATTCGCGCCATTGGCCGCCAGGGTAAACGAGACTGTCACTTTTACGGCCGGCGGTGGAGACGAAGACGGAAATATCAGCTCCTGGGTATGGGATTTCGGGGACGGAACGACGGGTGCGGGCAGAACCGTTACTCACCTTTACAGAACATCTCAGAAGTATACTATTGAGCTTAATATGACGGATAACGACGGCGGTTGGTCGAGCATTAGCAAAAATCTCTTCATCTTCGATAGTGACACTACAATTTTGGACGTGATCGAGGTCAGGATGGGAGAAGTGAGACATTTGACATACCCCGATCCTTCGGGCTCCTTCATTAAGGTGTCTGTTTCGGGGGACGGGACGCTGGTGGCTGCCAGGGTCGATGAAGATACCGCTGGGATTGAGGGAGACCCAGATGATTATATTCGTATAAGTTTCTACCTGAGGCTGCAGTTCGACGGAGATTTGAACTGGACAAACATCACCATCTCCTTCGCCGACATGCCCAAGAACGAATCCCTGGACTATTCCAAGGCAACGATATTCTATCACGACGGTATCAAATGGAATCAAACGGATAATACGGGAGTTGACTGGTCTAATCAAGTAGTCTGGGCGAACGTATCTCATTTTACCATATTTGCAGCTTTCGCTATACCGGAGGAGGAAAGCGGGACCGACACGGGACCCGGCGGTGAAGAGGAGAAAGAAGCGTGGTACAAGAGCGGGACTGGGCTCATAATTATCGGAATTGTGATATTGCTTATCATCGTGATGCTCGGTGTTTTAATTTACGTAAAGGTACGCAAGGGGCGAGAAGAAGATGAGGATGAGGAAGATAAGGAAAAGATCGCGGAAGCTGGTGAGGTCATAAAAGATATTCGCGAAAAGGATGATGATCTTGATGAAGAAGAGAAGGTCCCCGACGAGGATTTGGATGAGGATGACGAGGAAAAGCCTCCTAAGAAAGTGGAAATTGTGAAGCAGGATATTTTACCTGATGGGGCTAAAGAGGAGGAAGATATTGAAGAAACTATGGATGAGATGGATGATGATCTTGATGACAAATCTCCGGAAGGGAAATCCCCTGCGGATGCTGAACAACCTGATACTATCGAAGAGGAACCACCGATGGACCATGGGGAAGTGGATGAAGTAGAGGCTCCGGAACCTCCTGAGCTTGCGGATGATCTTGGCGACATAGAGATCGTAGAAGAAACTCCTGATGATGCACCTACACTCCTTGATGAGCCGGAACCCGTTGACGATCTTGACGATATAGTGGTGGCAGGTGAAACTTCCGACGATGCTCCGGTAGTTCAAGTTGCACCGGAACCCATAGACGATCTTGATGATATTGAGATAGCCGGTGAAACTCCCGATGTGGCACCAGCACCTCCTAGTCCACAGGATCCCCTTGACGATCTTGACGATATTGAGATAGCCGGTGAAACTCCAGATGAGGCACCAGCGCTTCCTAGTCCACAGGAACCCGTTGACGATCTTGAGGAAATCGAGATAACGGGGGAAACTCCTGAGGGAGCCCCAGCGCCTCCTGGTCCACAGGAACCCGTTGACGATCTTGACGAAATCGAGATATCCGGTGAAACTCCTGATGAGGCCCCGGCTCTTCCTCCCACTTTGGAGCCAATGGACGATTTTGACGATATCGAGATAACGGGGGAAACTCCCGACGACACACCAGCACTTCTCAGTCCGGAAGAACCCGAAGATGACCATGACCAAGCCGAAGAGCTTACCGAGATATGGGGTGACGAACCCGGTCTTATGGTTCCGGAAGAAGATGCGGATGAGCCCGACGGGGCTGAAGAGGTATCGGAGGTATGGGGCAACGACCCCGATCCTGTTCAAGAAGACGACGAGGATATCGACGTCATGGCTTTATTCGATGAAACCGATGACGTTGATGGAACGGATGAAGCAGAAGATGAAGAATACGACGAACTGGATGATATTGAGGTCGTCTGATATTATTACATACCAGAAACCGATCGGGGACAGTCGCAGTTCCTCTCGGCTGGAAGGGCCTGAACGATACCACCGAGACCCGTTGTGATGTCCTTTCTCATGGTCTCCACCATTCTAAGGGTCGTGTCGTGAGTTACCAATTCATCTGTCATTCCAGCCCCGTAGTTCACTGGCAGAAGGATGGGAACGTAGCACATACTCAATTCCCGAGCAAGCTTGCATTCGGCAGCTATTGTCATACCCACGAAGGTCATTCCCAATCCCTGATAGAGACGTATCTCAGCTTTCGTCTCGAAGGTGGGTCCGGACAGGCTGAGATATGTGCCACCGAATTGGTATTGAATACTCCTTTCGTCTAAAACTTTTCTGATCATTCCAATTACATCCAGGCAGAAGGGGTCCGAAATATCCGTATGTACTATACCCTCTTCCCCGCCGTTGTAGAAACTGTTAACCTCTTTCGACATGTCAACCAGTTGATCGGGCAGTGTGAGAACGCCCAGCTTGTAACGGAATTTCAAAACACCCACCGCCGAGGTGGCTATAATCCTGTTCACACCCATTTTATGCAAGGCAGCTATATTCGCTTTGTGGTTTATTGCATGAGGCGGGTATTTTATCTCGTCACCGTGTCTTGAAAGAAATATCACCTCAACATCGTCGAGGGTACCTTTGATTAGCGAAACGTTCCCGTACCTGGTTTCCACGCTAATTTTCTGTTCGTTTGCTATGCATTTCTGAGAACTGTAGAACCCAGATCCCCCTATTATGCCTATCATAAACTTTCCGTCCTTTTTTTCTTGCTGACCCGGTGAAGGAATTCTCTTAATCTAACCTCGATCTCACCAAAATCGGAATAGTGAATTACTGTAATGTTCGGCAGGTCGCAGCCTTGCAGCATTGCGGAAAGGCGCTTGCCCTTGCGGGAATGAAATATGAGAACCGGGATATTCATGACGAAGAGAGCATAGCTGATCTCGAAACCGGCTCCATGGCTTGGTGCGGAAACCTCAGCCACCACACAGTGGGAACTTTCGAGCCATTCCATATCCCTTTTATAGATGCCCCTGTCACCCGGCGGGTATTTTCCGTCATCGTTCTTATTCCTTTCCCGCCGAATATCATTTCCCGACTCCGCAAGAGCCATTGCACCCAGCTCATTAACCATCTCTATCAGGTGGTGGTAATTATCCACAAAACTTGTGTCACCCCTGATGGGCCCCGAGCAGTACACTCGTATCCCGCCGAACGACTCGTTTCGATCTGCTTGTTCTTCCGGAACTGCGGTCAATATCAGCATCCTCCCCCGTATCTTACCTTGAAATCCTCATATTTGCCCGAATATTTACTCCAATAAACATCGTGGTTGGACACTTTTGCATGGGGCTGCCGATGAAGGCATTGGTGAATAGTCATTTCGATATTTTTCCGTTCACCCTCGAATACGGCCTTAACAGAACCGTCCGGGCAGTTCTTCACCTCTCCTGCCACCCCGTTCCCGATAGCGAACTTTCGAGTATTGATCCTGAAGAATACTCCCTGGACCTTACCCTGAAAACGAACCTCTGCCCTTGCTTTTTTACTCATGAGAACACGGCACGCTAATTCCTTCAATTTGCTAAATTATAAATGAAAATCAAGGATCAACTGACAGATTCAGCAACCACTTCCACAACTCGTTCAATCGACTCATCTTCAACAACTTCCACAATTTCAACTGCAATGGGTTCAACAGCAGCTATCTCATCCTCCGAGGATTCATCGGAGGGGTTCGATCCTTCATCTTCTGCTGCATTGCTCTCTTCGTCTATTTGGATTTCATCTTCGATTTCGTCACTTCGCGCTTCCTCGTCTCCGTCCACCTTCTTGAATATCAATTCGTCCTTTCCCTTGCGCTTGACCAACGCTATAATGATTATCAAAATTAAAAGTAATAATGCGGCGCCCACGCCCCCGGCGATGGTCTTGTTTTTCCAAAGATAATCCTTTGCCCTGGTGATGAGATTTCCTTTCTCTTCGGGCTCGGGATCGACTGGTGGTCTCGTCCTCACCTTGATCAGAATGGATATTTCCTCTGAATTAGAAATGCCATTCCGGTCATCCATTACCTGGAGGAATGCCCGGTACGTTCCCGCTTTGCTGTATTCGTGGGATGCGTAGTCCTCTTCCTGCCAGTCCGTGCTTTCCCCGTCGCCGAAATCGAAATTATATCTTATGATATTTCCGTCCGGATCATCTGAATCGCTTCCATCGAAACGGATGTCCTTTTTTATGAAAGTTTCATTCATATCCACCACGAGAACAGCAACGGGAAGCACGTTATCTGACCTAGTCACTATCACTTTCACCGAATCGCTTCCCGAGAGACCCTCTTCATCCGTGGCTGTGAATACCAGCTCATGAACACCCACGTTGAATACCCTCTTTAAGGTCAAGGATGTGGAGAGTACCATACCGTTCTCGCTCCATTCGAGATCGATAATATTGTTTTCATAATCCTCCGCCAGTGCGGTCAATTTGACCTCCATACCTTCCTCCACCGTCACATCATTCCCTGCATCCACAACCGGAGCCGTGTTCACAGGCCGCTCGGTCACCGATACTGTGCAGTTGTCTACGCTGAATGATCCCATTTCGTCGGTCACCCTGAACGAGGCCGTGTAGGTATTCTCAGTTTTGTAGACATGATCCACCTTTCCGCCGGAAGAGGATTCCCAGTCATAGATTTCGTCACCGTCAAAATCCCATTCATATTTGATTATCGAACCATCGGGATCGCTTCCCACCCCTTCGAATTTCACTTCCTCGTCAACAAAGCCTATCTGGTCCTCACCGGCGTTGGCAACTGGTGCACGGTTTGTGAATCTAACCCAAATTGGATTCGTCATTGCATAATAATTGCTATCGAAACTGTCTACGGACTTCACCGACATTCTGATGTAAGTTTCCTTGTTGGGAACGAGCAGGGAGCTTATATCTATCTCCTTCTCATCTATATCCAAGAGTATGGAAGTTTCGTTCTCCCCTATTGTTCCCATATGCAATGTAAGCTCTTCAATTTTACCAAAGAGTGAGTCGCACATGGTTTTGTAGTTAATGGTGATCTCTTTTCCTTGCAGCACTGGTTCGCTATTCTCGCCTATGAAGAACTCGGTCTTGTTCTCGTTTTCGGCCAAGAAGGTCACTTGAGGGCCATTTGTTAAAATGGTATGTCCCCCGCCCAGTGCGTTCACTAGATTTTCTTCGGTGAGACCCTTGGGAAGAAAAGCAGAGGTTCGGACCTTTCCCAGTTTGTCGAATTCACCAATTGCCCCGCTTCCTGCAAGGGCATAGGATCGTTTACCCATCAAAAGATACGTTACCCATTGATCCAACATGAGACCGTTTTCGCCTGTATACGGATCCCCTCCTTTCCAAATCTCGATTCCCGTAAGATTTCCGGGCAAAGTATTCCATGGAGCGTACAGGGCGTTATCACTAAGAAGATCCTCGACATAGGAAGCACCGCCCGCTTCCTCCACAATAGCGATCACTTCTTGGGCCGATAATGAACTTCCCCGGTGGGTCGATGCGATATACCCAGTACCGTAAACCAGCAATTTGCCGTATTGAATCCCAACGCCTCCATTGTCTTGACGGCAGATGACTTCTTCGGCGGGAATGAGGAGTGGTTGTGGCAAAATGCCGTTCTGAGCCGTCATTTTTAGGGTTCTTTCGTCGAATTCATCACTGTCGGAGAATCCCGCCGAAGAGGAATCATCGGTTATGGCCAGCCAATCGAGGTCGATGCAGTTACCCGCTCTTGAAATGGACTCCAATGGCGCGCCGAAATCGTTATCGTTATCGGTATAATTGGAATAGGAATGGGTCTCTCCTATATACCAATCCGGAAGACTCGTGAGGTCATCCTTGTTTATAAGCATGAACTGTCCACGAATTTCCTCCCCGCTTAACAACGAAAAGACGGCTTCGACCTCGGCGTTTCCCATATAGTCAGGGCCCTTGCCTATAAAATCAGAAGGTGAAAATATGACTTCCTTGGTCCAGGTTTCATCAGTTATCAATAGTGCAGCGCTACCCATGGGTCCACCTAACTCGGTTGCATTGAATGTCTGGTTGGACAACAGCTTGTGCTCCGAGTCATATATGGAGACAACGATCTCCCGGATCGGGACGCCTATGGAGTTCGGCCTAACTAGACTCCTGGCATCATCAGCATCATGAATTATTAGAAGTACCGGGATATCTTTGCCCTTTTTAATTCTCCAGGGGACATCCAATACTATCTCGTAATCCTTTCCAGGAGCCCTGCTTTCTTCATATCCTTGGCTTGTTGGATTGACAATGCAGATGATCGATATCATCAGGATGAATATCATTGTCGTGGAAAAAATTTTTAAATTGCAGGTTCCTTTCATGTTTCCACCGGGTTATTAGGGCCAGAGCAACAGTTTTTTTACTGTTTTATAAAGATATACAGACTGTCCACATTTTATTTCTATTATTAAATGATTTCGCTCATTAAGGGGTGTCGATTTATTTTTATGGATATAGTAACTGTTTATCTAGGAATTCGTTCACACATATGTGTCCATACCCTATTATTTTCTATCCAAAGAGGGTCTCCCATATGCTCCTTCGATGACCAACTGTGATGTGGAGCGAGTTGAAAGGCTAAGTATTCATGAATCAAAACATTTCCGCTTCATGAAACTAAACCCTTATAACTGCTGGTAAAAAACATAAAATATGATGTGGTCTTTTATTAATTACTGATGGTGGTTGCCAGATTATGTGAAAAGATATTTATTCTATTGCTGGTAATTTTTTTCATATTTCCCGTTACTCCCGAGAATGATGTCCATTCCACGGTGAAAAGATATTATCAACAGAACGACATCGGTTCCAGAGATGATAACGAAGCTCCTTCAATGTTTAATGACAGTACCCCTCTCCACGCCAAAACAGGAGGAGAATTGACGTTCTCCGCCAACTTTACCGATAATGTCGATGTTAAAGCGGTCAGGGTAAATTATAGTCATGATAACATCCCATTTGAAAATATTTCCATGAATAATGTTGCGGGAGATTGGTGGAATACAGCAGTTAATATTGATGTGAACGCCACGGAGATTATCTATTACTTTTTTTTCAACGACAGCAACGGTAATGAGAATGTATCATCCCCCAAAACAATTACGATAATCGACATCGTCCCCCCGGTGGCCAATGCAGGGCCGGATATGTTTGTACCTCAGAGCGAGAACTTTTATTTGAACGGAAGCAACTCCACCGATAATATTGGTGTAAATTATTATACCTGGTTCTGGCACTGCTTCTGCGGTGAGGAAAATTGGGCATACGGGCCGGTCCCACTAATTTCCGGAGATCCGGATAATCTGACGGTTTATCTTAATGTAACTGATGCCGAAGGTAATTGGGCTGTCGATTCGGTTTATATCACCATGATCGATGTCATCCCACCTGTTGCAATTGCCGGAGAGGACGTAGTCGTCGTTCAACACGAAACGGTTTTTTTCAACGGGAGCAGAAGTGTTGACAATTATGGGGTCGTAAACTACACCTGGTCCTTTTTCTACAATAACACAAAAGAATATCTTTATGGAAAATTTGCCAATTTCACTTTCGATATTGCGGATGAATATCTAGTAGAACTAGTTGTAGGGGATGCTGCGGGAAATAATGGTATAAGGAGTATGGATAATTTCTCGATCTCTGTATCGGATATCACATTACCAGTGGCATTTGCCGGGAACGACGCGGTGATCGAGCAGCATCAATTGGTTACTTTCAACGGAAGTCTCAGTCATGACAACGTAATGATCACCGATTATACCTGGAACTTCACATATGGAGGTCGGATGAAACTTTTCAGCGGTGCCACGTTGAAATTTACTTTTGACGAAGCGGTAATCTACATTATCACACTGAATGTCACTGATGAAGCGGGGAACTGGGATTTGGATTCGATGCAACTTACTGTTAAGGATATTACGGACCCCATTGCAAATCCCGGTGCGGATTTCTGGACCGAAAATATCGGTGATAGCATAAATTTTGATGCCAGTTACAGTTCGGATAACTTAGGGATCGTAAACTACACCTGGAGTTTCAACTATAACGATACGTTCCATCAACTATACGGTGTCGAGGCTACCTTCAAATTTTATGTAGTACAAATCATCGATGTCACACTTACTGTCACGGATGCCGCAGGAAATTGGAATAACAGTATATGTTCTGTTAATATCGTCGATACGACCCCTCCCGCAGCCTTGGCAGGTCCGGATATGATTGTTGGCGCCGGAACAAATGTAACCCTGAATGCCAATGGTACATGGGATCACTCCCAGATACTTTCTTATGTATGGATATTTACATATGATGGCGTAGGCCGGACATTGTCCGGTATGGATGTCGATTTTCGATTTGATCTTATTGGCACTTATCCTGTTCTATTAATCGTGAGGGATATCTGGGAGAACGCAGCCACCGATACGCTGATAGTCGAGGTTAAGGATTTATCCCCCCCTTTGATCGAGGCCGGTAATGATATGAATCTCACTGCGGGAGAACCCGCATTTCTCAATGGAAGTGCCTGGGATAACGTAGGGATCACAGAGTACACATGGAGATTTAAGTATAATGAGTCTGAAGTGGTGCTGGAGGGAAATACCGTTTTATTCGAATTTAAAATCCCGGGTAACTACATCGTTTCACTCTTTGTACAGGATGAGGCCGGGAATATAGCGAACGATACAATTACAGTCAATGTTGCAAAGTCCTCCGTGATCGATATAAACGATACTGTTGATGATGACGATCCCGATGATGATGATCTGGATGATGACAGTGATGATAACGACGATATTGATGATGACAACGGAGATGGGATTCCACAGGATACAGATGAAGAAAAGGGATCGGGAATACTGTGGTTCTGGATTCTTGCCATACTTGTAATGTTAATGTTTATCACAATGTGTTTGTTCGTAGTCATTATGAAACACAGATCCAGGGAAAAGAGCGTTCCCCCTATTACGAGCAATAATGACGAAATGAATCCAAAACAAATGAAGCTTGATCTTCCCGAGGATGAAACAACTGATAAGCTTTCATCAGATGAAGGCGAAAAAATAGTACCGGTATCAAAGAAAATCGACACACTGCCAACTGAAGAATTTTAAGAAGTACCTCCTCCGCCCCCTGAATTAGAATAGGATTGCGCTAAATATTTGATGAATCACCCACATTTGCCCGTTATCACTCCGTTGCATCAAGATGCAACTGCATCCTCGGAAACGACCGGAGGAGCACGTTTCACTACGCAATACCTACGGCATTGCTGCTCCTTCGCCAAGTGTGGCTACAGGAGCATTCATCCCCCGTTTAAAAACGGGGGTTTCCTGCTGTTTCCTATGGATGAAATCATTATTCTCATAGGTGAGAATCGTGAAGTAATCTTTTTATTTAAATTATCAGATGAACAAATGTTCGCAACAACCTCCCTCTGGCAGTTGTGAAATCCCCGGGAAATCCCACGGTCCACCCACCGTCCCGGGGATGTGATTTTAATATTTTGTTATACAAACAATGACTCTATGGTCTCACCTAGTATCAATCTACCATCCCAAAAATCGATCTCGTTCCTTGTCATATCCGAAGGATTTCCTTGTTTTTCACAGTCAGTGAAAATATCTAATATCACCTTTGATGGGTAATTTAGTCCTTTTAATTCCTTCATACCTGCTAATTTATTGCCATCGTTATCCAGATGCCATATCCCCTCTATACGATCAACTTTCTTTACGCATTCGCCAACTTGGTCTAGTATAAGCAGGGCAAAGTTAGTCCTATTATATAGACGAAAGCCCCACCAGATGAGTGGTGTCTGCCCGGGGGCGGTTCCCTTTCCGATACTCAGGATTCTTCTGGTGGTGGGATCGTAATCCACGATCTCAAGAGCCATATCGGCTTCGTGGTTCTCACCTGTGATGGAACCCGTTGTGCATAAGAAATGTGAACCGCATCTAAGGGCGAGAACGGTAACTTCATCCCCTGTCGATTCAATTCGTTTCAGTCCAGGTTTTGCATGACCGACGAACATTTTGTATTTTTCTCTCATACCCACTTCCAGTGGTTTTGAAGATACGCAGATACTTCCCATCGGGTGAATATCGAACCCCTCTCGAGTGTTCGGTATTCCATTGTGTTTCTTGATTATTTCCTTTTCAGTCATGGCGGTTACGGGAAAAGGACTCGGAGTATTTTAACCTTGCTCTCGTGGATAGTGGGGTATCCGGAAGGAAAAGGCTGGTTTCCGGAGGAAAATGAGCAAAAGATATATATAAAAAAGTTTAAGTGGGGTCCTAAATCGGATGATTCGTCATAACTAATGACAGGCGGAAGTGATGCGAATGTCAAAAACACTGGCCGAGGTCAGAACACTAAAGGTTAACAGATATATTATAATCGACAACGAACCCTGTAAGATCGTTGATTATTCAACGTCCAAACCCGGGAAACACGGTGAAGCTAAGGCCAGGCTCGTGGCAATCGGAATATTCGACAACCAGAAAAGAAGCATAGTCCACCCGGTCACCCACAAGGTCAGCGTCCCCATGATAAACAAGGGGACCGCACAGGTGATCTCCATGACCGAAACAGAGGTACAATTGATGGATATGGATACCTATGAAATGTTTACCGTGGGGATGCCTGAAGCCCTTAAGGAAAAGATCCGGGCGGGGGAAAACGTACAATATATAGAAGCTCTCGGCCGAAAGATGATCACAAGAGCCTAGAATAACTTATTGATCGATTAGATCCGGTTTGTGATTCTTATCGGTGTTTTTGTCTATACTACCGGTATTATTCTTTTGTATATCAACGGTACCAGCGGTACTGCAAGAGCAAATGGGTAAAATGCCAGTACAACCAGTTCTATTCTGTCGATCACACCCAGCAGCATTACTGGAGCCATCATGTACGAAAAAACTTCTATGGCTGCCAGAGGTTTGAGTATCTTCTCCCGGTTAAAATGTCTTATAGTCAGAAAGTATTTAGTTAGATAGAATACAAAAATGGTGAGAATGACGAGAGTAATAAGCTTGAATACCTGTTCCGGTCCCTCTGAGGGTATCATTCCCAGACCCAGTGGAAGCATTACTATTCCAACTTGTGCGGATTTTACAAGAAAGGAATAAAGAATGAACTTGCCTGGAACGGATATTCTTCCCTGGAACACTCGAACCCCCATTCGGAGAGGTGTCGTCTCACCCTTTCCCACAGGGTCGTGATCGCAGTCCTTGAACGCCCCTGATATTCCTGTGTTGAATAATATCTGGAAGAAAGAGATGACGGCGACCATTACTCCCAGGCTATCCACTTGCCCATTTACCGCCGCATTACCGCTGAGAACGAAAAAGAATGTCCATGCTGCAAGAAAGATCTCGACGTATGCCAGTTTCTTGCTGTACAGGTTGTAAAGGGCTCCGAAGAGGATCGATACCGCGAGAAGACCTATAGACAAAAGCTGTCGGAAGAAGAGGAAATTGACGAAAAGTGCCAGTACCCAGGCCGTTTGGTATATTATGAAAGCGTTTTTCGTCGAAATGGTTCCCTTGACAAGGGGTTTGATCTGGAGTTCTGAAGAGCGGCGGTCGATCTCGATGTCCCTGTGCTCGTTCATGGCGAACCCGAAAATATGGACAAGGACTCCAACAATTCCGAGCTCCAAGAATATCCACCAGTTCATGTCCCCAGTGGCTGCTGCTCCGATTATTGGTATTACGGTTGTGAATCCAACCGAATGAAATTTGACCAGCTTGAGGTATTCCCTGATATCGCCCATTGTATCACAAAAATATGATCGCTATTGCCTGGAACAAGCGTGTTGAAAAGAAATTATGTGTATAACTGACGCATCGGATCCTAAAGTAACCCCTCTTCCTCCAGTGATCGAATTACCTCCTGTCTGAAACGACGTTTTCTAACTACGTGCTTGTACAAATAGAAGGGTAACAGGAGCATAATCGAGATGAAGGCCATGGCGCCCATACAAAGAGATATGTCATAATAAGTACCTTTCTCCTGATAAAAGACAGAGTAACTCATTGTTTCCGGCGAACCCTGATTCTCGGAACTCACAGAGGTAACTTCAATAGAAACTTCCGAAATTCGCGAACGGAACAGTGTAAAGGTTCTCGGGCCTATTATATCGAAGGTGAAATTTGCAGTCTCTCCCGGCTGGACTTTTTCAGTTATTCTTGTCTCGCGTAAAACGACGAAATCGGTATCCTCGAGAGTATCTTCATTTGTAATCCGAATATCGAACCAATCCACCCCATTCCCCTCATTCGTGACCTCCAGGGTATACTGCCTTTGCTGACCAGGGTACCCAGTATTGAATGAATGTGGCGAATTTAACCTGATCATTGAATATTGGGCGGCCACAGCCGTCAATGAGAAATCTTTTATTTTCCCGCTGCCGCCGGGATTGTTCTGCCAACGCCCTCCAATTATGATATCTGCCATGGCATTCATGTATTCGTATTGAGCGCATTGGACCGTAACAGTTATCTCGTTTTCAAGAATTGTTGGATCGAAAATAATGATCGGTGGTGTGACAACTGCGCTCCAACCGTCTAAACTGGGTCTCGCAGTATCAACATTTTTCGCATCACAACTAAGAGAGACTAATACTTGGCGCCCCTGAGGAATAAAACTCTTAATCCTGGCCTTCCCCTTGAATTGTACCAGGCACGGATCGCCAGGGCCCACTTCTATATCTTTGGAGACCTCTTTGAAATCGAATTCCACGAATACCTTATCTGAGTCCTGGGCTGCGGCTGAGGGTGACATGTAAAGAGGGATGAGTGATAGGAGGACGACTAGCCCGAGAAGGGAACAAATATATTTGGAAATTTTATTTCTGGAGTATCCCCCTTTTCCGAACATTGCGCAATCACCCTTAAAAATTCCATTCATCGTCCATGGGGTCTTCTTCATTATCTTCGTAATCGGTATATGAATTTTCCGTATCACTATCGTAATCGTCGAAATCCGCTTGGGGTTCCCGCTCGAAATCTTTGTCAGACATTGCACTTGGCCCCTCACCTCCCCTGTGCGGTCGCTTCCTCCTATGCCGCTTACTACTTCCAAAGAATCCTTCCGGACTGTAGGCGTATTCTCCCTGGATTATAGATAGCAGTTCCTCGATGGCACGACGATCTCCCTTTCTTTCCTCAGCCATAGCCATTACGAGGTTATAATGTTCTTCCTCGGTTATACCCATGGTACGACGCTGGACGTCCAGCATTCCCTTTTCGTCCTCGCTGATATGCCCGTCCACTAACGTCTGGTTAACGGCTATCTTGTAGGAACTGAGGTCTTTCTTGTGGTATTTCTTTTCTATTTTCAGGTTGATCCTTCGTCTCCGGTCTATCTTAAAGAAAATACCCATTATTACTACAAAGACACTGGTACCAGTGGTTACATATACGCCGTTCTCAGCCTTTACTGTAGTATTGGTAAGCATGCTCATCTTGTCGTTCATTTCGTTTACCTTATCGAACATCTCTCCCATATCCTCAGGGTTCCCCTCATCATCATCGCCGCTTCCGTTTCCTTCTAATCCTTTGTTTTGACCTCCAAGAGGCGTATCGTCATCTTTGTCGTTTATACTGTCGTTGTCCGAATCGTAATTCATGGGATCGCTGTAAGGCATTTCAAGAACTTCTTCTCCGTCCAGAAGACCGTCTCCGTCCGAATCCGGGATGTTCATATCAGTACCGAACATATCTTCGAACTGGTCCATCAATCCATCCTCGTCGCTATCTTTTAGATCCAATTCACCCAGGCCGGGTATCTTCATCTTTCCCGGCATCACTCCCTGGAAGAGGGATCCCATCAGTATCACCAGAATCAGATAGGTTCCCGCGGTGACAAAGAGAGTTGAGCCTATGAAAACGGTGGGTCGTCCAACAATCGAATATATTAGGCCGAGGAGAGCCAGTATGAGAATGAAATAGACACCCATGAAAAAATAACTAAGAATTTTGGATTCCTCATTTCTCACGAGATCCATGGCTGAATATGTGCCTGAAGCGCCAAGGAGTTCTTTGCCGTTTATGGTCGCCCATGGAAGGTAAAGCGAAATAATGAGAACCAGGACGCCAATAACACCAAGTACTCTGATGGGGATGGTCATTTTAGTTTTTATCATATTATCCAAGATAACTGATATATAGTGGATAATATAAATATCTTTATTCCAAAATGCAAAGATAGAAGTTGGATTTCTCTATTATTTCCTTAACACAGGTGTTACTTTTTGAAACGAATTCTTATCACCGGAGCCGGCAACCTTGGACTAGCTTTACATGATCATTTTATTGATTTGGAGACCTATGAACCGATATTGGTCGCTAAACACTCCCCTGCTTCATGCAAGATCAATTCAATTACGGGGGATATTACAAGACCCGAATCCATGGCCGAGGTTTTCCAAGAACTGAAACCGAATGTAATCATACATACGGCAGCTCTCACTGATGTTGATCTCTGCGAAAAGGAACCAAATATTGCTCATTTGGTCAATGTGGAAGGGACGCGTAATCTTGTACGGCTGTGCGAAGGTGATGCGATTCCACTTATTTACATTTCCACCGATTATATTTTTGATGGAATGAAGGGGAATTACAGGGAAAACGATTCGCCAAATCCCTTAAATACCTATGGAAGAACGAAGTTGGAAGGTGAGCAGATCATAAAGGAGATGAAGGGTGGAGAATGGGCTGTAATAAGAACCTCGTTCCTCTTCAATGCTAGTAGTCCCAACTACGATTTTATTTCATACGTGTTTCATGGATTGAAAGAAAATAAGAAAATAAAATATGATGATTTCCGTCTTACGAAACCCACCAATTGTCGTTGCCTTGGGCCACCAATAGAGAGAATTATATCGCGGGGTCTCCGGGGTGTTTACCACATTTGCGGCAGGGATACACTTTCTCCATACGATCTCGCCAGAAACTGTGCCGTTCTTTCAGGTTTCGATCCTGCTTCGATTGCTATCAGGAAAGGACGGAGATCCGGAGCACGAAGGCCGTTGAATCCATCGCTGAATACCGAAAAGGCTGAACGGGAGCTTGGGTTCACACACCCTGAATTACATGCTTGTCTGAAGTACTATTTTGAAACAATGACGCGTGATTCTCTACGATCTACGAAACAAAGGTTATATTGATAGCTGATAAGTGTTCTTCTTGAAACATGGTCGCGCAATCGCCCAACGGCTTCGAGATAATCGACGAGATCGTCAGGGACCCATTCTTCAATAACAAGATAAGACATGTGGAAACGATATCAGGAAAAGAAGGAAGTTCGATATCATTGGATCGGTTTTCAGACATAATTGATGAAAGACTTTTGGACACCATGCGTCAAAGAGGCATAAGCTCTCTTTACAAGCATCAATACGAGGCCATATCATCAGTTCGAGAGGGTAACGATGTGGTAGTGGCAACGCCTACTGCCAGTGGCAAAACTCTCGTCTACAACACCTGCGTACTCAATTCTTATTTGCAAGATCGAACATCTCACGCTTTGTATATTTTTCCACTGAAAGCCCTTGCCCAGGACCAGCTGAAGAACATTAGCGCGATCTCCACTCTCCTGGGTATGCCATCGAACCGTGTTGCTGCGATATACGATGGTGATACCTCAAATTATCAGAGAAAGTTAATCCGGCAGGACCCGCCCGGTATAATAATGAGCAATCCGGATATGCTCCACCTGTCTTTTCTTCCGAACCATCTGACATGGGAAAACTACCTGAAAAATTTGAAATTTATTATTGTGGATGAAGTGCATACATACAGGGGGATTTTCGGATCCAACGTGGCAAATGTTTTCAGGCGCTTGAACCGGATTCTGAAAAATCTGGGCGTCCATCCAATTTATATTTGTACATCGGCCACCATGGCCCATACGGGGGAGTTCGTAAAAACACTTCTCGGGAGGGATTTTCATATCTATTCTGAGAATCACGCACCATCCCCGAAAAAGAATTTCATTTTCCTGAACCCCTCCAATGATTCAGGTACACCGGGCCGATCGGCATCGGCAGGAACCACTGCCACCAGGCTACTCGCAAAATTCGTACAGGCAGGTATCCGCACCATATGTTTCACTCAGTCCAGAAAGCAGGCCGAACTCGTTGCGAAATGGGCAAGGGAATCTCTGTCCCCGGAAATCCGGGGAAAGGTGGAATCCTATAGAGCCGGCTATCTGCCGGAAGACAGGAGAGATATTGAGGCGAGGATGGCCTCCGGCAATTTACTGGGTATAGTATCCACATCGGCACTGGAACTGGGTATCGATATTGGGTATCTCGACAGCTGCATTCTTCTAGGTTATCCGGGAACGCTCATATCCACCTGGCAGAGAGCAGGTCGTGTGGGACGGACCCGTAAAAAGGGGGATGCCTACATATCTTTCGTTGCCGGGCGGGACGCACTGGATCAGTATCTGGTCAACCATTCGGATGATTTTTTTACCCGACAGTGGGAGAAAGCGGTAATAGACCCGGATAACCCCAATATCCTGAATCCTCACATCCTCTGTGCGGCCCGGGAGACGCCGATAACAGGGAATGAAATAGGTTCCAGTTCGCTGTTCCCACTGACCTCGATCTTCAAACTCAAGGGAGAGCATCAACTCCGGAGGATGCCTGACCAAAATCTATTGACCACGGATATTGCACGCCCACACCGGCGTATCGACATCCGTAATATGGGCTTCACTTTTCGGATAATGAGGGAGGACGGTTCGCAACTGGGTGATATAGATAACGGGCGTGTCTTCCACGAGTGCCACCCGGAGGCAATATATCTGCACCAGGGCCAGAATTACATGGTAAAGGACCTGGATCTCCTCTCCCACAGGGTTATGGTGGCAAGGACCGATTCACCGAATCATACCTCGCCAATGGTTGAGAAGAATATCAGCGTGATCCGTGCGCTCCAGGGGGAGAGATACGGTCCCGTGGAACTATTTTTCGGTGATATCAAAATCGAGACACAGGTTATTGGGTTTTACGAAAAATCACCGGGCCCCAAGAGTCACATAATACGGGAAGAAGAATTCGAAAGACCAATGCCAAAACAGGTGATTACCACCAAGGGCGTTTGGTTTACTGTTCCCTTCGAGCTGGCCGGTTCTATTCGGGAAAAGTTCGGTGGCGAGCTGTGGGAGACCGTTCTCGCTCCGTCCCCTTTGATTATTACTGAAGCATTCGCAGGAGCCATTCACGCTGCTGAGCATAATCTTATCTCCATGCTACCTGTATTCGCCATGTGCGACAGGTGGGACATTGGAGGATTATCCACCGCCATGTCTCCCGATACATCCCGGCCATCGATATTCGTTTACGATGCCATAGAGGGGGGGGTTGGTTATGCCCAGAGAGCCTACGAAATGGCCTTAGAATGGTCTTCTTCCTCCTTGAGGTCGCTGCGGGAATGCAAGTGTGCGGAGGAGAACGGATGCCCATCATGCATTCAGTCGCCAAAGTGCGGCAATAACAATGCGCCGCTGCACCGGAAGGGGGCGGAGTTGGTGATGAAGTATATTTCACAACAGCTGCTGGAAAATAAAAGCGAAGCGATCATGATCCCACCTGCCCATCGGATTGGGACTAGGAACGATGATCAAAGTGCTAAGCTTGTAGAACCGACGATAACAGAAGGAAAAATCGGAGTAGGGAACGCAGGTAAGATTGATGAAATTCTCAAAAAAGGAATTGTGATTTTCGATCTCGAAACAAAACATTTGGCCCATGAGGTTGGGGGATGGAACAATATCAAGGATATGGGTGTTTCGGTAGCGGTAACATATAATACCGCCAGCAAAGAATACTCGATTCATTCCGGTGAGGGAGTAAAAACAATGATCAAATTGTTGTATGAAGCTCCCCTGGTGGTAGGTTTCAATCTCCATAATTTCGACTGGGAGGTGCTGGAAGGATTCGAAGGATTCGATCGGACCCGTATTAAGGCTCTGGACCTGTTCAGCACCATCAAGAAGACGACTCGGAGAAAAATATCCCTGAATAACATGGGTAAGTGTAACTTGGGAATGGAAAAGACAGGAGATGGTTTCAAGGCGGTCAAGTGGCATCGAAGCGGGGAATTCAACAAATTAAGCAATTACTGTAAACGTGACGTGGAGATCACATATAATTTATTCATACATATGCTTAGAACCGGGATGGTGAAATTTGAGGTTCCTGAATTTGAACATGTGATAGAGGTGGACGTGAACCTGTGGGATGAGATCGGTCATGAATTTCAGTAAGATGAAAAGATGAAATGGTTATGGAACTCCAATTGAAAAGCATCAAAGCCTATATTGACCAAATTAGGCCAATTATCGGCCCATTTTATAAACAACTGAATATAGATGTGAGATTGCAAACCATATTTTCCCTTTTTGGAGATAAGTTAGTTGCTTTTGCCCTTACCACAACTGGCATTTCATATGGAAGTAGATAAGAATTACAGAGAATCAAACAACTTTTGATTGTGGATGTTAACAACCTGATTTGTTTCATAAACTGTAGCATAATATGGAAAATATACAAATAATTGAAAAGTTGCACTTTTTCCATAACGAACTACTGTTTGAGGTTGTTGGAAGGTGTCACACTCGAAAGGTATTTGAATAAGGGAATTTCAAGGGAGTCTGGTTTAAAATACGATCCACCAGAACTTGCAGGAAGCTAAAAATAGTATATTGTTGTCTGAATTGCCTTGAAAAATGGACCAAATTGAAACGGTTTTTTTATATAGTAATAAAAGCATTAATTCAATTATCTGGTGTTAAGTATGCAAGCTATGAAGATCTATCTGGATGTGGGGGACGATGGCATGGTATCTCTACCAGCCCTCCATCAGTTCCGAGGAAAAAAAATAGAGGTAGTGATAATTGAGACCGATGAATCAAACGACAGTTTATTGATGGCATCGGAGAGCAGTTTGGAATTCTGGGACAATCCGGTGGATGATGCGGTGTGGAACAATGTATAAGCAGCGTGATGTCGTTCTGATCCCGATCCCTTTTACCGATCTTACGAGTATCAAGAAACGACCTGTAGTGGTTATTTCCAACGATGAATTCAACAAAAATAAGGAAGATATAATCGTTTCTGCGATTACGTCGAATGTTCTGTGGAATAAATATGCAATACCGATCACGGAGAAAGATATGGAAGGAAGTACCTTACCCCGGCCTAGCATGGTAAGGGTAGACAAAATATATACTTTGAACCAGGCAATAGTTCTCAAGAAATTTGATATTATCAGGAAAGAAACATTCGAGAAAATTCGATCAAAGATCCAGGTATTGTTTTCCACCTCATTATAAGTAGTTTTAGAAGAAATTTTTTCCGATATGTATGAAAACAATTTTTCGCCTTGTGGTAAATAATATATTTCTTGTGAAATATTAAGGTATTGATAAAATGACCGAGACTAACAACATTTCTGAACAACAGCAAGAATCCAAAGTAATTTCAGGAGTAATCTCCAATTCGATAAGCACTGAGTTGGACGAGCTGGTGGAGGTACGTGAAAAAATCCTCCAAAAAACCCGGAAGATCATCCAGCTTTCATCTAAAATAATCAACGACATTCA
>Ga0187827_10001979_pt1 | contig 28775 bp, 33 predicted proteins | sample ETNtaG_39_FD_167969 | JGI IMG/M metagenome (GOLD analysis project Ga0187827, IMG submission 167969) | Marine microbial and viral communities from oxygen minimum zone, Eastern Pacific Ocean - ETNP2014_SV_150_PacBio MetaG (Illumina Assembly) | ecosystem: Environmental > Aquatic > Marine > Hypoxic...
AACATAATAAGAACATTTTTTTCTTATACCAAGTATAAGTTCATTTTTTGATAATAAATATTGATTTGTCTTTTTAGTTTTACTCATTTCGTTATAGAAGGGTGTTATTATGGCAGGTTATGTTGGCGAGAAAGCGCGAAGGCGTAAACGCAGAATTATTTTCATTATATTTTTGATTATAATTTCATTAACTATTATTTACCTTAGTTACAGTGTTGATGATGAAATAATAGGAATAAATAATAAAATTGACGCTACGGATAGTACTGTTGAAAAAGAACAATTAAGTATAGATAAAGAAGAACTTGAATTAAAAATCATCGAAAAAGAACAAAAAATTGTTTTTCGCGATCAACGAATTAAATCTCTAAAAAAACAATTAAGCATCCTAACAGAAGAAAAAAATAATTTAATAAAGGAAAAAAATTATTTATTAGAAGAAAGTGAAAAACTGTTAGTATCGTTAGATGCTTTAAATTCTAAAATAGAAAAAAATTCACAAGTCAAAGAAGAAGCGGTGAAAGAAAAAGTTAAAGAGTTCAATTTAGCAATTTTACAGTTAAAAAAAGAAAATGAAAAAATATTAAATGAATATGAAGATGTTGTTAAGAAAAGTTTAGAATTGGATTTACAATTAAAATCACTCAATATGGAAATAAAATCACTCAATATTGAAAAAAGAGAAAAAATATCACAATTAGAACAGATAATAAATGAACAAAAAAAAATTATTGAATCGTTAAAGGACAATCATCCTCATTAATTTGCCATCCGGATCCAGATTTAGACGCTATGAGAAATTGAATATATAGATATTGGTTGATAATAAAAAAATGACTAGGATTTTTTTTCTTTAACAGAATCTTGCAATGAGGAAGAAGGATCTAATGTAGGGGCATTAGTTATTTTTATAACTTTCTCAGATGCTTTAACATCCCCTTTTATTTTTCCGCCCAGTTTGATTTGTAAACTTTGATATTCTACGCTACCTGTAACGGAGCCTTGTTCTTGAATTGTTAAAGTTCCAGAAATTTTTATATCCCCATCAACATTTCCCCATACATCAGCGTTATCTGACTGTATCGTTCCTTTTAGACTTCCTGTACATCCAACAGTTAAATTCTTTGTACTCACGGTAACATCTGCACTTCCATCAATCTGAACTTCATCAGCATCAGTGATTTCACCCTTAAGTTTAACGCCATTTCCTATTATAACCTTTGAAGATCCTTTGGCAGGTCTGAAAACATCTGGTTTATCATTTGTGACAGGTAATTTCTTTTCAAACATGGGTATCTTTAATCATAATTAGTTAATAATATCAACTTTTATTGATATATCAAAAATTAATTTTTTTGTTGTTTTCTAAATAAATAAGGGTCTTGAAATTTTCCTTGCCAAATGCCAGCCTTGTTTTTTTTAGCGATTTCTTCGTTTTTGACAAAGTCATCTGAATAGTAGCGATAAGCAACAGCCCATCCATTCTGAACCATGTATTGGTTTAAATTCATATTTTTTACAAAACACTTTGCAACAAATCTTTTGTATCGATCAATATCCACGATTTCACATCTCACTTCTTCTTCTGAAACTATGCTGTCCAAAGCATGGGAAGAATCAAAACCGCACTCCCATATGATTTTATTAATTGTGCACGTTTGATTGATTTCAGGAGCATCTATGCCGTATAAGCGTATTTTATTCTTTCCTATATGAATTGTATCCCCATCTATTATTCTTGCTCTACCTTTAATAGATTCAGCAAGAGTTATCGAACAATAGAAAATAGCGAAAAAAATTAAGAGTTCAAAAATCCAAATTTTTTGTGCCATCAACCAGAATTTTATAAACATAGTTTGTATGAGATCTGTTTGTGAATATGTCAATCTTAGGTTCACTATTATGTTCATGAAGACGCATAAGAAGAACTGGAACCTTGATAAACAAAGTTTGAGCAACAGAAGAACTGCTATTTAAGCTATTATCTAAGTTCAAGGTAAGAAATTTTGCGAGAAGTGTGAAAAGCTTTGTACCCATTATGCGGATAACGGTTCTATTTTCTGATACATCGGTCACACTTGCATCTTGAGAACCAATAGAATTTTCTAATTTTGAGAATAAATCTTTTTTGTCATCCCCTTTTTCATCAATAATGAGCCATTCATCAGGACCAAGCCAAATAATTTTTAATGAATTGATTTTTATGTAAGTGTTTGTCCTAATTGGCAATGTGGTATTCAGAACTTTGCTAGTTGATGACAGAAATTTTTTATCATTAGGATTTCCTCGTAAATTAATTTTTGTCATAAAGGGCAGTTCTTGAAATTTTATGTCAGCGTGTTCTTGAACTACGTTATTTTGCAAAATATGAATTGAGTTTTCTCTATTTAACATTATGCACTTAATCTTTCATTTGATGGATCAATAAATACGGGGTTTGTTATTTCTACTTCAATTGTTTTGTTTGGCAAGGGCGCATATATAGTGAATCCTTTTTTCTTTATTCCCTCTTTAACTAGGGCAAGGGCAATTGATCTGCCTAGATTGGGTGAATAATAGCTTGATGTCACATGTCCAATCATTTCCATGGGTACGGCTGTAATTTTTTCAACAAGCTGAGCACCTTCTTCTAAAATCTCATTTGGATCTTTTGTTAAGATTCCTACAAGTTGTTTACGATCTTCTCTGACTGTATCACTTCTGTATAAGGCTCTTTTACCAATAAAATCATATTTTTTTTTGCTGACTATCCAGCTCATATTCAAATCTATGGGTGTAACAGAGCCATCGGTTTCTTGTCCCACAATTATAAACCCTTTTTCTGCACGAAGAACATGCATAGCCTCTGTTCCATATGGAGTAATGTTATATTCATTGCCTAAATTAAAACATTTTTCCCATAATATCTTCGCGTAACTAGAAGGCACATTTATTTCATAACACATCTCTCCTGTAAAACTAATACGCATGACACGGCAGTGAACGCCATCTATCTCGATATTTTGAAAACTCATATGTGGAAAATTATCTTTAGAAAAGTCGTGATTTGGACAAAGTTTTTTCATAAGTTGAGGAGCATAAGGTCCATTTATACTTATTGTAGCAAACTGTTCAGTTATCGAAGTTAAATAAACTTTAAGTTCCGGCCATTCTGTTTGAAGCCAATCTTCCAATTTACTCATCACGCTTGCAGCATTTCCAGTTGTTGTGGTCATGACATAATGATTTTCTCCAAGCCTGCTAGTCACACCATCATCAATTACCATGCCATCATCACCGAGCATTAATCCATAACGGCATTTTCCAATGTCAAGTTTGGACCATGCATTTGTATAAACCCGGTTAAGGAATTCACTAGCATCTCTTCCCTTAACATCAATTTTACCCAAGGTAGATGCATCTAATATGCCAATTCCATCCCTTGTTGCCTTAACTTCTCGATTAACTGCTTGATGCATGTCTTCGTTTTCTTTTGGGTAATACCAGGCCCTTTTCCACTGTCCCACATCTTCAAATTTAGCTCCACAATCAACATGCCACTGATGCATTGGGGTGGTTCTTTCTACATCAAAAAATTCTTTTACATGTCTTCCTGCCAGAGCACCAAAAGTCACAGGCGTATAAGGCAATCTAAAGGTGGTGGTTCCTAGCTTATGAATTGGTATGCCGGACAAGTTGGAAATGATACCAAGTGCATTAACGTTTCCTATTTTGCCCTGATCTGTTGCCATTCCGGTAGTTGTGTAACGTTTTATATGCTCGATTGATCTATACCCCTCTCTTAGCGCAAGTTTTATATCTTTAGCTGTTACATCGTTTTGGAAGTCAACAAACATTTTTGTTCTACCAAAGTGCTTATTTGAAGGAACAATCCATAGATGTTTTAATTTGTCATAAAAAATTTTTTCTGAATTTAATCTAGATTCCACGTCAATTTTTTTTCCGAATTCAGTTAATAAACCAGATATTCTTGCATAAGTTTCCTTAAGAATTTCATCCAATTCAAATGTGCCATTACAGGCACCAATTGAAATTTCATTCTGAAAGGACTTGTCCGGGATAAAAGTTGCATCAATTTCCCTGTAAAATAATTTACCTTTGGATTGTGAAAATAAATGAACAGTAGGCGTCCAGCCCCCTGATACACAAAGAAGATCGCAGGACAGTTTTTTAGACTTGCCAATTGTTTTATCTAGGCTTTCATCTAATTCACTAATTATAACTGAATTGATTTTTTTTCTTCCTTTAGTATCAATTACAGCATGATTGAAAAAAATTTTAATTCCTAATTTTTCTGCTTTTTTTGCAAAATCGCCATTTGATTTTTTGCGTACATCAATTATTGCTTGCACCTCAATTTCATGTTTATTAAAAAAATCAATTGCAGTCTGATAAGCAGTATCGTTATTTGTGAAAATGACAATTTTTTTTACATCTTTAGCAGAACAATGATTTTGGTATTTACGAGCACTGTTTGCCAGCATAATACCTGGCCTGTCATTATTATCAAAAGTCAAAAAACGCTCAATTGAGCCTGTAGCCAATACAACTTTTGTAGCTCTTATTTTCCAAATGATTTGCCTTATTTTTTCATTGTTAATTTTTTGACAAGCAAGCAAATAATTAGAATGCATGTATGCAAAAACTGTTGAATTTTTAATAATTTTTAAATTATCTTTATTATTTTGTTCCTCTAATTCTTTTATAAGAACTTCATGAGTTTTGAATGAATCAGTATTCAAACATTGACCTCCCAACTCAGGATGTTGCTCTATAACTAATACTTTCAAATTCGCTTTTGTTAGCAATTTTGCCGCATACAACCCACTAATTCCTCCGCCTACAATCAATACATCACAGTGATAGTGAAAATGTTCATATTGATGAGGGTCATCCTTTGTTGGCGACCTTCCCAATCCAGCAGCTTGTCTAATTAAATATTCATATTTCCTCCAAAAATTTGGAGGCCACATAAAAGTCTTGTAATAAAATCCTGCCGGGAAAAAGCGAGAAAATAAGTCATTTACTGATCCAAGGTCAAAATTTAAGGACGGCCAATTATTCTGTGAAGTGGCATTTAATCCTTCATAAATATTAATTTCTGTTGCTCTTACATTAGGTTCAGTAATTTCACCCGACTCTAGTTGGACAATTGCATTAGGCTCCTCACTGCCAGAACTAATTATTCCTCTGGGTCTATGGTATTTAAAACTTCTGCCAACTAAAAAGACACCATTTCTAATTAACGCACTTGCAAGCGTGTCACCTTTAAAACCAGAATATTTTTTCCCATCGAAAGTAAAAGAAATTTTTTTGTTCATTATTATTTTTTTGTGTATGAGGTTGAAATATTTCCAGAACCTATTGAAGGTTCTCCAGATGGAGTTTTAAGAGTAATTCCAGTGACGTTAGGTGGTTGCTCTCCCATACTATAGATTTCTAAAATTTGATCAGTTGCAGTGTTTCTAGCAACATTGAACCATCGACGACATCCATTTGAATGATTCCATCTTTCAAATTGAACTCCCTTTATATTTTTTCGCATAAAAAGATAATCAGCCCATTGATCATCAGTCAGATCTGGAGGATTTTTTGGGCGAACTATGTGCGCCTCTCCTCCACAACTAAATTCACTTTGATCTCTTTCTCCACAATAAGGGCATTTGATTATAAACATAATAATTAATGGGCAACCGCTGCTGCGCCATGTTCATCCACTAATTCACCGCTTGAAAAACGATTGATAGTAAAAGGTGCATTAAGTTTGTGGGGTTCATCGTTTGCAATTGTATGAGCAAAAACCCATCCTGATCCTGGAGTTGCTTTAAAGCCTCCAGTACCCCAACCACAATTAAAATACAATCCTTTGATGTGCGTTTTACTAATTATAGGACTTGCATCGGGGCATATATCAACGATACCTCCCCAATGTCTTAGCATTTTCATTCTTGAGAAAAGTGGAAATAATTCAACAACTGCTGTTATGGTATCTTCTACAATATTAAAACCACCACGTTGTGTGTAAGATGTATATCCGTCCGTCCCAGCTCCAATAACCAACTCACCTTTATCCGATTGAGAAACATAAGCATGAATTGTATTTGACATTACGACAGTATTAATCACTGGCTTCACGGGCTCTGAAATCAATGCTTGTAGGGGTCTGCTTTCCAACGGAAGTCGAATACCAACCATATTTGCAATAACACTAGAATGACCAGCTGCGACAACACCAATTTTTTTTGATTTGATTGATCCTTTAGTAGTTTCAATTCCAATTACCTGACCATTATTGATATTTATGCTTGTTACTTCACAATTTTGAATAACATCAACACCCATTGCATCAGCGCCTCTGGCATATCCCCAAGCAAGAGCATCATGTCTTGCTGTTCCTCCGCGACGTTGTAATGTAGCCCCCATAACGGGATAGCGAATATTGGGCGAGGTATTAATAATAGGACAAAATTCTTTTACTTCTTTTGTGTTTAACCACTCACAATCAATGTCATTTAACCGATTAGCATGCCAACGACGCTTTAATTCTCTTACGTCATGAAGGGTATGCGCCACATTCATTACCCCGCGTTGGGAGAACATAACATTGTAATTTAACTCTTGGGACATTCCTTCCCATAATTTTAATGAATGTTCATATAGTGCTGCGCTTTGATCCCACAAGTAATTAGATCTTATAATTGTGGTATTTCGCCCTGTATTACCGCCGCCAATCCATCCTTTTTCTATTACAGCTATATTGGTTAAACCATGATTTTTGGCTAGATAGTAGGCTGTTGTTAGGCCATGACCTCCGCCTCCGATAATAATAGCATCATAATTGTTTTTAGGTTCAGGAGATCTCCAGACGGGTTGCCAATTCTCATGATAAGAAAAAGCATTCTTAATAAGAGAAAAAATTGAATATTTTTTTGGTTTTTTATGCATTTGTTATAGGTATAAATATTTCTATAACAGTTTTAGAAAAGTCCTTCAATTTCCCCGTCATCATTTAAACGTATTGAATTAGCCGTAGGAACTTTTGGAAGACCTGGCATTGTCATAATTTCCCCACACACAACGACAATAAACTCAGCCCCGCTTGAAAGACGAACTTCTCTGATTGGTATACTATGATTTGAAGGAGCGCCCTTTAATGAAGGATCAGTAGAAAAGCTATATTGTGTTTTTGCAATACAAACAGGGAAGTGTCCATAACCATCACTTTCAAATTGTTTTAATTGGTTCCGTATTTTTGTGTCTGCAACAACATCTTTGGCATCATAAATTTTAGTAGCAATAGTTTTAATTTTATCAAATAATGAAATTTTATCCTCGTAAAGAACTTTGAAAGTATTTTTGCTTTCCGCAAGTTCAACAACTTTTTTTGCAAGTTCGGTAGCTCCCTCACCTCCTTTAGTCCAATGATAGCACGGCACAGCTTCCACTCCCAAGTTTGCGCACTCTTTTTGAAGCACTTTCATTTCATTATCTGTATCTGTAACAAAATGATTTATAGCTACGATCACAGGTAGACCAAACTTTTTAATATTAGATACATGACGTTTTAAATTAGACATCCCTGACTTAACTGCATTCACATTCTCTTTACTAAGATCATCTTTTTTAACACCGCTATGCATTTTTAACGCTCGTATAGTTGCTACTAAGACAACCGCGTTAGGTGTTAATTCTGCCTTACGGCATTTAATATTAAAAAATTTTTCAGCTCCAAGATCAGCTCCAAATCCAGCTTCTGTAATAACATAATCAGATAATCGAAGACTTGTTTTTGTAGCGATTACACTATTACATCCATGCGCTATGTTGGCAAAAGGACCTCCATGTATGATAGCGGGATTGTTCTCAAGTGTTTGAACTAAATTGGGCATCAAAGCTTGTTTTAGTAAAACTGTCATCGGGCCTTCTGCTTTTAAATCTTTTGCCAAAATAGCTTTTTTATCTCGTGTGTATGCAACAGTGATATTGCCTAATCGTTCTTCTAAATCTTTAAGATCGGTAGCTAGACAAAAAATCGCCATCACTTCAGATGCAACGGTTATATTAAATCCATCTTGTCGAGGATATCCATTGGCGACTCCTCCAAGATTTACGTTTATTTCTCTTAGAGCCCTATCATTAAGATCCATACATCTTTTCAAGGATACGCGCCTAACATCAATGCCTAATTTATTTCCCCAATAGATGTGGTTATCAATTAACGATGCTAAGAGATTGTTGGCAGAAGTAATGGCGTGAAAGTCTCCTGTAAAATGTAAATTTATATGCTCCATTGGTACAACTTGAGCATAGCCTCCACCAGCTGCTCCGCCTTTCATCCCAAAGCTTGGACCAAGACTTGGTTCTCTTAAGCACACAATGCTTTGTTTGCCAATTTTACACAAACCATCATTGAGTCCAACAGATGTTGTTGTTTTACCTTCTCCAGCTGATGTTGGTGTAATAGCAGTGACTAAAATAAGTTTAGATTCTTTGTTGGGAATATTATTTAATGATTTCATATCAATCTTAGCAATATGAGGACCATAAGCACGCAGATTATTATCTTGTATATTTAATTTTGAGGCGATTTCTTTAATATGTTTTTTATTTGCTTTACGTGCAATTTCAATGTCTGACATATAGAATCCAAAAAATTTCTCTATTTTCTATAGAGTAATTTATTAATATAGAAAATATTAATTTTATCATAAGAAATAAATGAGCGGACATTTAGTTTATTCATTCAGATTTAGGTTTAAATTCATTATTAGAGTTAATTTCTAGCGGAGAATTACTTATTAAATTTAACCATTCGGAGGTTTTTTTTATACCGCCGAAAGCATAAAAGTGAAGTTTACATAATTTGGAAGAGGGGTTGTTGTTTTTATAATCAGCAAGATCAGCAATTAATTTATCTGGAGTTCTTGTGGTTGCTATTTTGGAAATCTTCATTCCTTGTTTTGAAAGAAAGTTAATTGAATTGCCTATGCCGCATGAAGCTGCGTAATAAACCAGAGTTTTTAATGTTGCTGGTCCTGGAATCCCTGTATGAATATCTAAACAGTTATTTAAGGTTTCCAGATGTTTCTCCCACACAAGAAAGGAAGAAGAGTCAAAAAAAAATTGTGTAGCTAAATACATTTTATAATCAGCATTTTTAGCAAATTGATTTTTTTCAATAATTGCTTTATCAAGTTCTTCATCCGGTACATCAGAACTTCCTTCAGGATGTCCAGCAAGCCCCACTTCCTTAAAATTATATTTTGAAAGCAAATCAGTTTGCAAGACATCAAGACTTGAAGCGATACTTCCTTTTTGATTTGCGGGTCCTCCGATAACTAATATTTTTTCACAACCAGCAATTTCTGATAAGGATCCAATGTATTTTTCTAGTTGTGAATTGTCCATAAAGTTTCTTGCGGGTAAGTGCGGAATAGCCTTAAACTTCTCATTATTTAATTTTTTTGCAGTATCAATAACTCTTTCAGATTTTTCATCAGGCAAGTATGTTATATACACATGATTTTTTCGGTGCAAGAATTCGCCAAATTGACCATATTTTGAATAAACTTTAGGAGTAGTTTCGATAGAAAAATCTTTTATTAATGATTTAATGTTAATTTCTGTTTGATTTGTTTTCACGTATTTTTTTTAGTTATAAAAAATAATTGTTTTAGAATTCATAAACAAAATTAGCTCTCGAAGATTTTTGTAAAAAAATGTTTATTTAAGATATGTTTGCATATATACGCTTTGTATGGCAAAAAAAACATCATTTGCTTTAAAACAATTAATCCCTGAAGACAATCCTAAAACAGGAACGAAGTATATTGTTCGAAAGCCTACCAAAGGTCTTAAAGTGGCTGAAAAATTAAGAATGAAAAAATATGATCCTGTATTAAAGAAACATGTGTGGTTTATTGAAAAAAAAATGCCTCCACACAGCAAATAATTTTTATTTACGTCTTTTATTAATTTTAAGTCTAATCCGCAGGTACTCTTTTTCTGGATTTATTTAAAGATTTTTCCAATTCTTTATAGGAACATAAGCCGACATCCATCGGGCTTTTTGATTCTAGCACTGCTTCTCTATATGTTCCATTTCGAATGGCATCCACGGTATTTTTTGTCGATCCTGTTAACTTAGCAATTTGAGTGGTACTCAATTCTTCTGGATAACGTTTGATTAACCATAAAATAGCATGGGGTTTTTCTTGTCGAAGAGAAATAGGTGTATATTTTGTATCTTTTTTTCTAGGTGGAAGTTTGTCAATTGTATCTGAGGAAATTAGCTCTAAACGAGCAGCTAAATCATTTTCGCATCTTTTAATTTCACCCCCTGTTAATTGATTATTATCAATAGGATCATATCCTTGCAGACCTATTGCCACATCATCATCGGCAATACCTTGGACTTCTAACTCATGAAGACCACAAAACTCTGATATTTGATCAAAAGAAAGAGATGTGTTTTCAATTAACCATACTGCTGTTGCTTTTGGCATAAGTGGAAATTTCATATATAATCCAATAAATAATTATGTAGGCCTTATAAATATAATAACATAAAATATATATAAAAATATGAATGATTTTTTAGAATTTGATGACGAGAAAAAATCAGTAAAATCAATAAATTTAGATGATTTTAGTGTTGAAGATTTGAGAAAATATATAAAGGAGCTAGAAGACGAGAAGAAAAGAACAGAGTTAGAAATGAAAAAAAAGAATAGCTTGCAGGAAGAGGCTAAGAAATTTTTTATATAGTTACTTACTAAGTTTCAAGCCTTTAAATCTTTTCTCAAAACGGGCAACTTGACCTTCTGAATCGTTAATGCTCGCCTTACCCCCAGTCCATGCCGGGTGAGATTTAGGGTCAATCTCAAGTTTGAGAGTGTCAGAAGACTTACCCCATGTAGATTTGGTTTTAAAAGTCGATCCGTCAGTCATCACAACTTCAATTTCGTGATAATCTGGATGAATGCCTTTTTTCATATTTATTAGCCTTATAATTAATCTTGATCTAAAGTAAAGTTCGATTTAGCCAAGTTTTCTTGAATTATTTCATGCAAGCTGTAGTTAGAAGCTAAAATATCTTTTGATAAAATATTCCATGAATTTCCACTTGGTTTTGTTACTTTTCCTCCAGCCTCTCTAACAAGTAAGACCCCAGAAGAAACATCCCACAAATTTAAATTTCTCTCCCAAAAGGCATCTAATTTTCCTGATGCTACATAAGCCAGATCAATAGCAGCTGAGCCCATTCTTCTAAGTCCAGAACATTTGGTTGTAATTTGTTCAATTTCATTAAGATAGTTTTTATAAGTTCTGTTAGCATGAGGTATTCCAATACCTATTACAGAATCAGCTAGGTTATCTCTTTTTGATACACGAAGTCTTTTATTATTACACCAAGCGCCCTTTCCTTTCGATGCCCAAAAAAATTCATTTGTAATCGGATTAAAAATAACACCATCTGTAATTTCGTTATCAACAATTTTTGATACAACAATTCCAATTAACGGGATACCATGAATGAAATTTGTTGTGCCATCTATAGGATCAATAACTATGATTTCGTCATTGCCATCAATCCTCCCTTTTTCCTCAGATATGTATGTTGATTTAGGATAATAATATTGAAGAGTATCAAGTAAAATCTTTTCAGTTTTTAAATCAGCATCAGTTATGAAATCACCTATATTTTTTGATTGGATTTGAAGATTTTCAATTTCTCCGAAATCACGTGACAGTCTTCTCCCCGCTTTTCTCACAGCTTTTTCAAATATATTTATAATTGCTGGTTGTATTTGCATCTTTATTTTTTCGCCTTTTCAACATAACTAGCGTCACTGGTGTTGATGATAACTTCATCACCTATTTCTATAAAAGGAGGAACAGAAGTTTTAATATTTCTTTCCAATAAGGCAGGCTTGTATGATGAAGCCGCTGTTTGTCCCTTTACTACTGCGTCAGATTCAACAACTTTAAATGACACGTGGTCAGGTAAAATAATCGATACAGGAATAGAATTATGCAGTTGAATAATGACGTTGTCATTTTCCTTTAAGAACTTTGACTGAGATTCACTAATTATATCTTCTGCAATTTCTGTTTGTTCAAAGTTAATATTATCCATAAAATAAAACTTATTGTCGCTCTTATATAAATACTGATACTGCTTTTCATCAAGTATAGCCCTTTCAACGCTCTCAGAAGAGCGAAAACGTCCATTCATTTTAGTTCCTTCTTTTATCTCTTTCATTTCTGCCTGTATATATGCTCCGCCCTTACCAGGTTGAGTGTGTTGTGTTTTCGATACTCTCCACAATTTAGAATTTATCTCTAATATATTGCCAACTTTTATTTGATTTCCATCAATCTTCATTAGTTAACCTGTAACAAAAAACATATTTCAATTTTGTTAATTTTTTGAATCATTGTAAAAACTCCTTTTAAATTTTAAGTCTACATTTTTAATTTTTGAAAAGTCTAGTACACTAAATTTAGGGTTTATTAAAACCTTATTTTTTTTTGCAATTTGATTTAGTTTTTTATAAGTTTCTTTTTTTGCATCAACTTTTAAATAATCAATTCTTTGCTCAACTAAATTAATAAAAAGAGCATAATTTTTTTTACAATCTACAAAGAGTTTAAAATTTTTTTTTGAAAATTTTTGTTCAAGCAAATTATTAAATTCTTTAATCCAGTCAGGCCCAAAGCCATTTACCATAAAATATTTTATATAAATAATTGGAAATATTTTTCGTTTTTGACAAGTAGTTATTATATCAACAGCCTGATTATATGAGTTTATTGCAAAACTATAATCTATAGATTTCACTTATAATAATTTTTTTAAATTGAGTAAGGTGTCAATCATGCGGTTGGAAAAGCCCCATTCATTGTCATACCAGGAAAGTATGCGACAGAAACTTTTATTTATTACCTGGGTCTGAGTAAGGTCGAAAATTGAGCTGCTTGAATTATGATTAAAATCAATTGAAACTAAAGGCAAATCATTGATTGTTAAAATATTCTTCAGTTGTTTTGTTTTTGAGGCAGCAATCATTATCTTATTTATTTTATCAACAGATGTTTGCTTTTTGCTGGTAAAAGTAAAATCAATTAATGATACGTTGGGAGTTGGAACTCTGATGGCAGTTCCATCCAGCTTGCCTTCTAAACTTGGCAAAACAAGACTAAGCGCTTTTGCAGCCCCTGTGGAAGTTGGTATCATGGCAGTTGACGCAGCACGGGCTCTTCTTAAATCCGTATGAGTTTGGTCAATAGTCGGTTGATCGCCCGTAAAACTATGAATTGTTGTCATAAAACCAGATTCTATACCTATATTTTTTTCCAGAATCATAGCAACAGGCGCAAGACAATTAGTTGTGCATGAACCATTTGATATAATTTTATGTTTTTTATTTAAAATATTATTGTTAACACCTTGAACAATAGTTGCATCTGCATTTTTCGCGGGAGCAGATATGATCACTTTTTTTGCACCGCTTTTGATGTGACCATAAGATTTTTCCTTAGAAGCAAAAACACCACTACACTCAAGAACCACATCAATTTTTAATTTTTTCCAAGGGAGCATCTCTGGATTTCTTTCTGAAAAAAAAGTTATATTATTATCATCATATCTTAATCCTTTTTTTGTTTTCTTTATTGCAAATGGAAGTTTGCCGTGAGTGCTGTCAAATTGTAATAAATGATGACTTGATTCAAGTGAGCCAAGTTCATTGATAGCTACAATATCAACATGTTTAATTTGTTTTTCAAGAAAAGCTCTAAAGACTAATTTTCCAATCCTGCCAAATCCATTTATTGCTACCTTCATATTAAAAAATCTCCTAGATATTATTTTTTATCATTTTAATTAAATTATCAGTTGTTATTCCAAAATATTCATAAAGTTTTTTGTAAGGCCCGCTTGCTCCAAAATATTTCATTCCTAAAAAGTTTTGAGAGGGAACAAATTTTTCCCAGCCATTTATAATGCCTGCCTCAATAGCAAATCTGGGTTTGTTTCCAAGTATTTTTTGTTTATATGAATCAGATTGCATAGAAAATAGTTCCCAGCTTGGAAAAGATATTACTCTTAGTTTAATATTATCGTTGGCCAATTGTTTGGCTGCATTGACAGCAATTTCAACCTCTGATCCAGTTGCAAAAACAGTTGCGTGATAATTGTCTTGATCAAATATTGGATAGGCACCCAATTTCACAGCATTTTCCTCAATATCCTTACCCCTCATTAAGGGTAAATTCTGTCTTGTTAATACTAAAATTGTTGGCGAAGAAGATGAATTTAAAGCATTTTCCCATGCCTCGATAGTCTCAATAATATCACAAGGTCTAATTACAGTAAGATTAGGGATAGCTCTGAGTGAAGCTAGATGCTCTACGGGTTGATGAGTTGGGCCATCCTCACCCAATCCAATTGAGTCGTGCGTCATAATATAAATCACTGGAAGTTTCATAAAAGCTGCAAGCCTAATAGACGGTCTGCAATAATCGGCAAAAACTAAAAAAGTACCTACATAAGGTCTAAGACCGCCATGAAGAGATAAACCATTCATAACACCCGCCATCGCATGTTCACGAATGCCATAATAAATATAACGTCCAGAGTAATCACTTTTTGTAATTGCTCTCATATTATTAGTTTTTGTATTATTTGATCCTGTTAAATCTGCAGAACCTCCAATTAAGTTACCTATATTTTTTGATAAAATTTCAATTGATTTTTCACTCGCTTTTCTTGTTGCACAATTAGTTTTATCTTTAATATTCTTAGATTTGAATTCTTTAATCAGTTTTTTTGTTTCAGACGGAATAGTAAATGAAAAATAATTTTTAAAATCAAGAGTATTAGATATTTTTTTCAATACTTTTTTCCAATCATCTATATCATAATTATTTCTTTTATAAAAATTCCTCCAACCATCCAAAAGATCTTTGGGGATTTCAAAAGGTTTATATTGCCACTTCAAATTCTTTCTTGTTAATTTCACCTCATCTTCTCCAAGGGGGGAGCCATGTGATGATGAAGTCGATTCTTTATTAGGAGAACCAAAACCTATTTTTGTTTTACAGGCTATTAATGTTGGGGAGTCATGATTCTTTGCAATTGTTATTGCCTTTGATATTTCTTCATAATTGTGACCGTTTATTGACAAAGTTTTCCAACCATAAGATTCAAATCTCTTAATCGTATTATCTGATACTGATAAATTTGTAGGGCCATCAATAGAAATAGAATTATCATCAAATAACACAATTAATTTTGATAAATTAAGGTGGCCTGCTAAACTGCAAGATTCATGACTTAGGCCTTCCATTAAACATCCATCACCAACAAAAACATAGGTATAATGATTAATAAAATTTTTACCAAATTTTGATTGTAAGATTTTTTCAGCTAACGCAAAACCGACTCCGTTTGCAAGGCCTTGAGATAAGGGTCCAGTGGTTGTTTCAATTCCTGCAATTGTACCATATTCTGGATGACCTGCAGCAAGAGATTCAATTTGTCTAAATTTTTTTATATCATTGAGAGATATACCTTTGTATCCTGTAAGATATAGAGAAGCATACAAAAGCATAGATCCATGACCATTCGATACTATAAGTCTATCACGATCTAACCATTGTGGATTATTAGGATCAAATTTTAAATGATCTTTAAAAAGAACTGTGGCAATATCAGCCATGCCCATAGGCATACCTGGATGTCCTGAATTTGCCTTTTGAATAGCATCTATTGATAAAAATCTAATACAGTTAGCGAATTGATGTAAATCTTGAGGATTTATATGATTAATAGACAATTTAAACTCTGATATATTTGTCTTTTATACTAATATTTGATCTCATTAAAGTGACTTTTTTTAAAATAAAACTATAAATAATAATAATGGATCTTTTGAAGAAAATAGAAGAACTTAAACATAGAATTGATAAATTTGAAGAGTTGGCAGAAGATTTGAATGAAAATATTTTAAGTAAACAAAAAAAAATTGATTATCTAAAGAAACAAATCCATGAAAATGTAAAAAAAATAGATGAAATATTAAAAGGTTATAATGCCAACACTTAAAACTGAAATTCTTGGATCTTTAATAGAGATTAATTATGAAGAGTTAGAAAAAGACAAGTTGAGAAAAATAATTGAAAGATTTAACAATAGATTGTTGGATTTTGAAAATCTTAGAGGAAAAATAAGTGATAAGAAAATTCTAATTCTTGCTGCATTAAAAGCTGAAGATCAAATTATTGACAGTACTTTAACAAAAGAAAAAGAAGAAGAAATTATTAATAAACTAAAAAAATCATTAAATATAAATGATATTACTCAGGAAATAATTCAACTTAAAGATATAAAAAATAAATTAAATATTGAAAATAATGAGTTAAAAAATTTAATTTCTAAAGCTTTTAATGAATTAAATAAAATTGAAGAACACATAATTGATTTAACAGATCAAATTATATCTCAATCTCATGACTGAGATAAAAGCTAGCAAGGAATATCAAAGAAAAATCTCAATTAACAAAAGAGTAATATTTAAAAATAAAAACAGCATTGCATCTAAAACTCTTCCAGATCATTTAATAGATTTAATAAATTTTAATAAATATAAAATTATTGCTAGTTTTATTTCTATTAAATCAGAAATATCAACTCAATTTCTTAATAAGTTTTTGCTGGATAACAATAAGATTTTATGTTTGCCAATCATCAAAAATAATTCTGAAACATTAAATTTTATTGAATATAATTTAAAAACAAAATTGATTCCTGGAAAATTTGGTATAATGCAACCAAGCGATCTAAATAAAGAATTTCTTCCAGAAATTATTTTAACACCTTGTTTAGCTTTTGATGAAAGTGGTTTTCGATTAGGTTATGGCGGTGGATACTATGATAAAACTTTTTCCTATTTAAAAAATATAAAACATAAATTTATTTCCATTGCCGTTGCTTTTGATGGTCAAAAAATTAATAAATTGGTTCATGACAAATATGATCAAAAAATTGACTATATTTTAACAGAAAAAAAACTATATACGGTTTAATGAAAATAATTTTTATAGGTGATATAGTTGGCAAATCGGGTAGAGAAGCATTATTGACCGGTCTTAATGATTTGAAAGAAAAATTTAAACCAGATGTTATTATAGCAAATGCGGAAAATGCAGCCTCTGGTTATGGTCTAACTAAAAAAATTGCTAATGAACTTTTTGATCAAGGCATTAATGTATTAACACTCGGCAACCACGGATGGGATCAAAGAGAGATGCTTTCGTATATTGAAGAATGTCCAAAAATTATAAGAGCAATTAACTATCCAAAGACCGTTCCAGGAAAAGGTGAATACAAGATAGTTTTAGAGGATGGAAGATCTCTTATTGTTATCCAAGTAATGTTGAGATTATTTATGGGAATTTCTCTTGATGATCCCTTTGCTATTATAGAAAACAGATTATCATCTGAATATCTTGGATCAACATGTAGCGGAATATTAATTGATATGCATGGAGAAGCAACTTCAGAAAAAAATGCCTTTGCTCATTTTGTTGATGGTAAAGTTACTGCAGTTCTTGGTACACATACTCACATACCTACAGCTGATGCAAGATTACTTGATAATAAGACAGCTTATCAAACTGATACAGGAATGACGGGGGATTATAATTCAGTTATCGGCATGGATAAAGAAAATCCTATACATGTTTTTAGATTAGGATATAGAAAAGAAGGAAGATTTACTCCTGCAAATGGAAAAGGAAAGATTTGCGGGGTATTTGTTGAGAGTAATGATAAGAATGGTTTAGCTGAAAGAATTGAGCCTTTCTAAATATAAATCCTTACATATATTAGACACATTATCATTATAGTCCATCTAATTTAATAAAGTACTTTACTAATTACGTCGTAAAAATTTATAGACAATTAAAAATGGCAGGGCATTCTAAATTTAAAAATATAATGCATCGAAAAGGTGCTCAAGATAAAAAAAAAGCTAAAATTTTTTCTCGTCTGGGAAAAGAAATAGCTGTTTCAGTTAAGACCGGCGGATCCGATCCTAATAGCAATATTAGACTGCGTTCAGCCATAAGTACTGCGAAAACACTCAATATGCCCAAAAACAATATAGATCGTGCAATAAAAAAAGGTGAAAGAAATGATTCTGATTCAAATTATGAAGAAATTCGCTATGAAGGTTATGGGCCAGGAGGTGTTGCTATAATTATTGAAGCAATGACTAATAATAAAAATAGAACGGCTGCAGAAATACGTTCAGCATTTAATAAGTTTGGAGGTTCTTTAGGAGAGAACGGAAGTGTGAGTTATAGTTTTAAAAGATTTGGAGAAATATCTATTAATAAAAAATTAGTGGAAGAAAATAAAATATTTGAATTTGCTATAGATAATGAATCAAAAGATTTAGAAGTTAGTGAAGATACATATCTTATCTATTGCGAACAAAATGATTTACATACTTTCAATGAAAAGATAATTAAAAAATTTGGAGAAACTATATCATCTCAATTAGTATGGAAGAGCGAAAATAACATTGATATTCAAAAAGATTCAGCAGAAAAATTATTTAAATTACTAAATATGTTGGAGGACAATGAAGATGTTCAAAATATATCATCAAACTTTGAAGTAAGCGAAGAAATATTAGCAACTTTCACTCAGTGAGAAAGGATATTTAATGACGGATAAAGCATGGAAACGTAGAGAAAGAGAAGTAGCTAGTTACTTCAATGGAATAAGAACACCTTTAAGTGGGGGTAACAGCAAAGTTACAAAAGCTGATGTTATTCATGATGAATTATTTGTAGAATGTAAATTGCGAGCAAAACATTCAGTAGTTTCTCTATGGGATGATACGGCAAAACTAGCTAAAGATGAAGGTAAAACACCCGTAATTGCTCTTTGTGAAAAAAACCGTCCAGGTTTTTGGGTAATGGTACACAGTAGTGATTTGGATAAACTTAAAAAAGATAAATAAAAATGGATAATATTGTTACATCTGAAAATATATCATCAGCAGTTGTTGATTTTTCTTTATTATCCTTATTTTTAAGAGCCGATTTAGTTGTTAAGTCAGTTATTATTATATTGATTGCAGCATCTATTTATTCTTGGGCCGTTATTGTTGAAAAGTTAGCAAAAATGAAAAAATTAAAACAACTTGAAAAAGAATTTGATGAAATCTTTTGGTCTGGAAATTCTTTTGAAGATTTATTTGAAACCTTCACTTATAATCAAAACGATCCTAAATCAAAAATATTTTGTTCAGCAATAAGTGAATGGAAAAAAAGCAAAAAAAAACGAGATAGGACAGTAAGTCCAAACGTAAATTCTTTAAAAGAAAGAATGAATAGATCTATGCAAGTCACCTTTAATAAAGAATCTGAAGTAATAGAAAAAAATCTTACATTTTTAGCAACTGCAGGCTCAACAGCTCCTTTTATTGGACTATTTGGAACAGTTTGGGGAATTATGAATAGTTTTCAATCTATAGCTATTGCACAAAATACAAATCTTGCTGTAGTTGCTCCTGGTATTGCTGAGGCATTGTTTGCGACAGCTCTTGGATTATTTGTGGCTATACCTGCTGTGGTTGCTTATAATAAAATAACAAGTGATTTATCAAAATACTTTATTTCATTAGAATCATTTATTGATGAGTTTACGACAATTTTCTTCCGCCAATTAGAAGACAAATAAAAATTGACTATTTCTAATAATAAAAATAGCAGACGTAATAAGAAGTACTCTCCGATGAGTGAAATTAATGTTACTCCATTTGTTGATGTAATGCTTGTTTTATTAATTGTATTTATGGTTACAGCACCTTTATTGACTGTTGGCATTCCTGTTGATTTACCAAAAATAAAAGCAAATGCGCTTACCGATCAAAAAGACCCAATAGAAATTACTGTAAAACTTGATGGATCTGTTTATCTCGGCGAGTCAATTGTAGAGGTGGATAATATAATATCAAGATTGAATGCAATTACAGACAAAAATACTGAAGCTAGGATTTATGTTAGAGGAGATCGTGTAGTTGCGTATGGACGTGTCATGGAAATAATGTCTATAATTAATTCCGCAGGTTACATCAAGGTTGCTTTAGTTGCACAAAATCCCACTGATTAAAGTCTTATGGAAGCTTTAATTTTAAAAAATAATAGATTTATTACATACATAAATAATCTTGGTAGTGAAAGTCTAGGTTTTTATTTTTCATTTATTTTACACTTCATTCTTTTATTATTTGCTATCGGTTTGCCAAATTTTTTTGAACCTGCACCAATTAATATTCCAAATATTATACCTATAGAAATTATTAATGTGACTGATGTAACTTCAATACCAAAAGAGGTAAAAGAAAAAGGGGGAAAAAAAGTTAATAAAGCTATAGCAGAAACAAAAAAATTTAATAATTCTGAAAATCAAGAAATAAAAAAAGTAGATATAAAGACAAAACCCAAAATAGAGCCAAAAGAAAGTAAAAATTTAATAACACCTAAAGAAGATGTAGTTATAAAAGAAAGAATTAAAACACCTGTTAAATTAGAAAAAGAAACGGTTTCTAAAGAGAAAACAGAAAGTTTGCCATCAAAAAAAATTAAACCTAAGATCAAACCGAAAATTATAACTAAATCTGAAATTGTTAATGAAAAGAAAATATCAGATGTAATTGCAAAGGCTCAACCAAAACCTAAACCTGAACCACAATTTAGCATTGCGTCAATGCTCAAGGATTTGCGTAATGAACAATCTTCTCAAACAAATGAAAAAAAAGAAAAAGAGAAAAAAAGTGAGAATACTACTGATCAAGAAAAAGAAATTAATAAAGAAAATCTGCAACTATCAATTAGTGAAATAGATTTGTTAAGGCAACAACTTTCATCCTGCTGGATAGCTCCAGCCGGATCAGTTATTGGAACAGGAATGATTATTAAAATTTCAGCAAAAATAAGGCCAAACAGAAGAGTATATGATAATTCAGTCCGTATTGTTGACACAAATATATCTAAAAGTAACAAGTTTTATGGACCAATTACTGAAAGTGCTATGAGAACACTATTAAACCCGGAGTGCATTCCTTTAAAATTACCCAAAGATAAATATAACTTATGGAAAAATATAACTATAACTTTTGATCATAGTATTATGCAAGGTGTGCAGTAAAAAATTTCTTTTATGAAAAAAACAATATTTTATTCAATAATTATTTTTTTAATTAGTTTTAAATTGCATTCTCTTGAAGTTACTTTGACTCAAGGGACTATTAAACCTACCCCAATTGCGATTACTAATTTTTATTCACATAATAATAAAACATTAAAAATTGGAAAAAATATTTCTATGGTGATTTCAGATAATTTAGAGCGATCAGGTTTATTTATGCCAATTGAAAGAAAAGCTTTTATTCAAGATGAAGAATCTTTATCCAATCTTCCTCGATTCGAAGATTGGAAAATTATTAAAGCGCAACATTTGATAGCTGGAAGAATATATAAAAAAAATGAAAAAATTTCTGTTGAATTTAGATTGTATGATGTTTTTTCTCAAAAACAACTTTTAGGAAAAAAATATGAAACGTCTGAAAAAAATTGGAGAAGAGTCTCACACATTATATCGGATGCAATTTTTAAGAGAATAACAGGTGAAGGCGGTTATTTTGATACAAGAGTTGTTTATGTAGCTGAAACTGGGCCAAAAGAAAGTAAACAAAAAAGATTAGCTATTATGGATCAAGATCAAGCAAATCATCGTTTTTTAACAGATGGTTCTTATCTAGTTTTAACTCCGAGATTTTCTCCCAACTCCCAAAAGATAACTTATATGTCTTATATGACAAGAAATTCCCCAAGAGTATATATCTTTGATATCGAGACTGGTCATCAAGAAATAGTAGGGGAATTTCCAGGTATGACATTTGCTCCACGTTTTTCTCCCGATGGTAAAAAAATAATTATGTCATATGCTGATCCAGATGTTGGAAATTCAGAAATTTATATATTAGATCTTGCAACTAGAGTTTCCAGTAGAATCACAAATAGTTCTGCCATTGATGTTTCAGCTAGTTTTTCTCCTGATGGGAAGAAAATTGTTTTTAATTCTGATCGGAGTGGACGCAGACATTTGTATGTAGCAGAATCAGATGGAAAAAATTTAAAAAGAATTAGTAGAGAGGGGGGCAGTTATTACACCCCCGTATGGTCTCCAAGAGGAGATACGATAGCTTTTACAAAGCAAGAGGGAGGACAGTTTTATATTGGGGTGATGGAAACTGATGGATCCAATGAAAGAATGATTGCAAAATCTTTTCATGTAGAAGGTCCAACTTGGGCCCCTAATGGTCGTTACTTACTTTATTTTAAAGAAGAAAGAACAGCTGAGGATGGAAGTGGCGGTGAATCAAGTTTATACTCAATAGATTTAACAGGATATAATGAAAGAAAAATTATTACTCCGTTGGGAGGTTCTGATCCAGCATGGTCACCATTAATGCACTAACACTGTTTTTTTGTGATTCTTAAATAATTAAGAAATATATGTATAAAAAGATTAAAAAAATGTTTATACACTAATGGTTCTTTAATTTTACGGGATTCGTGTTATAGTATAATGGGAGTTGAAAAATATGTCTTATAAGATTTTATATGTTTTTTTGTTATTATTATTTGTATCTGCATGTTCAACAACAACAAAAGATACTGCAGATTCTTCTGGAAGCGGTTCTTCAGGTGTGTTTAATTCAACAACCGAAGAAACTACAGCATCCTCTGATGAAGGTGCAACAATAGTACTTGGATCACAGGAAGATTTAATTGTTAACGTTGGAGATAGAGTTTTCTTTGATTATGATAGCGCTGAACTTGACAGTGATGCTAAAGAATTGTTGCAGGCCCAGGCAGCTTGGTTAAAGCAGCACAATAAATCATCAGTTATAATTGAGGGACATTGTGATGAAAGAGGAACAAGAGAATATAACTTAGCTCTTGGTGAGAGAAGAGCTCAAGCAGTGAAAAATTATTTAAATGGGTTGGGAATAGATATTTCTAGTTTGAGTACAATAAGTTATGGTAAAGAGAGACCAGCTGTTGTCGGTTCAAATGATGCTGCATGGAGTCAAAACAGAAGATCAATTACAACAGTTAATTAATATTTAAAGGTTCTTTAATATAATTTAGTTGACGCTACTACCTTTATTTGGGAGGGTAGCGACATACATTTTGTCCAAAATTTAATATAGGCATTTATGATGTTTAAATACGCATTAATTGTTTTTTTATTTCTTTTTAATTTATCCGCATATGGAGAGGAAACTCAACGTTCTCTCAAGCAACAACTTGATAGACTTCAACGGGATGTAAATGATTTATCTAAGTTAGTTTATAAAAAAAATACTCATGATAATGAAAACGAGAATAAAGTTGATCCCGAAAATTCCATAAACATTTCTGCTTTTGATATGAGAATTTATGATCTTGAAAAAGATATTAAAACGCTTAATTCAAATTTTGAAGAAGTTGTATTTCAGATTGATGAACTGCAAAAACTATATGGGGAATTAAACATAAAGATAGACACACACTTAATTAATAAAATTATAGAAACTGAAACGTCCGAAATTTCTTCATCAAAAGAAATAGATGATAATTCAGTAAGTGAAAATACATTAGGAACATTAACAATAAACTCTGAAGATTTATCTGATTCCACTGAAGAGAATCAATCAGATAATCAAATTTTAGATTTGAGTCCCGATGAACAATTTCAGATAGCTTTTGATTTATTAAGGTCTCAACAATATGATCAAGCAAAAAAGGCTTTTGAAGAATTTATTGAAAACAATATTGAAAATCAACTTGCAGGCTCATCATATTATTTCATAGGAAAAATTAGTTTATATAAAAAAGAATACCGCGAAGCAGCACTTATTTTTGCGGAAGGTTATCAAGAATACCCTACAAGTATCAAAGCTCCCGATAATTTGTATAATTTGGCTGAGACACTTTCGCAGATTAATAAAATTAATGACGCATGCAATACCCTTAATAAATTTATAAAGGAATATATTAACCATAAGTTAATTAATAAAGCTAAAAGTATGATTATAGAACTAGAATGTGATTAATCTTCTTAATGCCGATTATAGAAAAAAACCTATACAAATCACTTAATCAGAAGAATTTATTTGAAACAAATCCTGTCATAGCAGTAGCTGTTTCTGGAGGACCAGATAGTATAGCTCTTGTATTTTTATTAAAAAATTGGATAAAAAAAAATAAAGGAAAATTAATTGCATTAATTATTGACCATCAAATTAGAGAAAATTCTTTTAAAGAGGCTAGTTTTGTTAAAAAATATTTAAGCGATAACAATATTCAAAGTTTAATTTTAAAAGTTCCTAAAAAAAATATTCTTAAAGGGAAGATGATTCAGGCAAGAGAAAATCGTTTTTTAAAAATTATAAATTATTGTAAAAAAAACAAAATATTACACTTATTTATTGGTCATCATTCTGATGATAATGTTGAAACATTTGTGTTAAGAAAAATTGCGGGTAGTAATTTTGAAGGACTAAATTGTATGCAAGAAAGAACTATTTATGATTATGTTCAAATTATAAGACCTATGCTTAAATTTACAAAAAAACAAATATTAAATTACAATAAGAAAATGAATTTATTTTATGTCAATGATCCAAGCAATAATGATGAAAAATACAGTAGAGTAGTGGTAAGAAATTTCATAAAAAATAATCCTCAATATAAAAAAAATATAATTCAAGAATTTAAATTAATTCGAGAAAATTATTATGATTATAAAAAAATGATATTTCAAATTTATAATCTAATAAATATCGAAATTCATAAAAATATAATTATATTTGACTCAATAAAGTTTTTAAATTTAGATCAAGATCTTCAGGCAAAATTTACTGAAATTACGTATAAATTTTTTTATCCAAAAAAGCCTTTCCTGAGATATAAGAAAGTTATAAAAACTCTTGATAAGCTTTCTGAAACTGTAAATTTATATATCAGTCTTTCAAATATGAAGGTTCAGCGAAATAACAAATTGATATATTTCATTGCGTAAATTTTACTATTTTTCAGTAAGTTATTAAATAACTATTGTGTTTTCATTATTCATACCTATTTATATATTAGATTCATTGTATGAAAAATTTCAGCAAAAACATCGCTCTATGGATTATCATTGGTCTTCTTTTAGTATCTCTTTTTAATTTATTTCAAAATTCATCAAATAACAAATCTTCATCAAAGATCTCTTTTTCTGATTTTATTGCTGCAACAGAAGCAGGAAATGTATCTGAAGTACATATTATAGGAAATAACGTAGAAGGTTATTTAGATAATGGACGGCCTTTTACAACATATTCCCCAAACTATCCAAACTTAGTTGACAAATTAAATGAATATGGAGTTAAAATTTCTGCTTCGCCTGCTGATAAATCAATGCATCCATTTTTAAGTATATTGCTTTCTTGGTTTCCAATGCTACTTTTAATTGGTGTATGGATTTTTTTTATGAGGCAAATGCAAGGTGGTGGAGGCAAGGCTCTTGGATTTGGAAAATCAAAAGCAAAACTTTTAAATGAAGCTGTGGGCAAAGTTACATTTGAAGATGTTGCTGGAATAGATGAAGCTAAACAAGAATTAGAAGAAATAGTTGAATTTTTAAAAGATCCTCAGAAGTTTTCAAAATTAGGTGGAAAAATACCACGAGGTGCTTTACTTGTTGGACCGCCTGGTACAGGGAAAACTTTACTTGCAAGAGCTATTGCTGGAGAAGCAAATGTGCCTTTCTTCTCTATATCCGGCTCAGACTTTGTTGAAATGTTTGTTGGTGTTGGCGCAAGCAGAGTAAGAGATATGTTTGAACAGGGTAAAAAAAATTCTCCCTGCATTATTTTTATAGACGAGATAGATGCTGTTGGAAGGCACAGAGGCGCTGGACTTGGAGGAGGAAATGATGAAAGAGAGCAGACATTAAATCAACTTCTTGTTGAGATGGATGGTTTTGAAACTAATGCAGGAGTTATTATTGTAGCAGCGACAAACAGACCAGATGTTCTTGATCCGGCTTTGCTCAGACCAGGTAGATTTGATAGGCAAATAACAATATCTAAACCTGATATAATTGGTAGAGATAAAATTTTAAAAGTTCATTTAAAAAATATTAAATTTTCTCCAAAATTTGATTCAAAAATTATTGCTAGAGGAACACCGGGTTTTACTGGAGCCGATTTAGCTAATCTAGTGAATGAAGCTGCATTACTTGCTGCAAGAAAAAATAAAAGACTTGTAACTAAAGAAGATTTTGAAGAGGCAAAAGATAAAGTTCTTCTTGGCGCTGAAAGAAGATCAATGGTGATGACAGATGAAGAAAAAAAACTTACAGCATATCATGAAGCCGGACATGCTGTAGCGACACTTCATTGTCCTGAATCAGATCCAATACATAAATCAAGCATCATTCCTACTGGAATGGCTCTTGGATATGTAATGAGATTGCCAGAAAAAGACGAATTAAATAAAAGGCTAGATAAAATGAAAGCTGATTTCATTATAGCTATGGGAGGTCGAATTGCTGAGGAAATGATTTTTGGAAAAGAAAAAATTACTAGTGGTGCAGCAGGAGATATTCAAAGCGTAACTTATTGGGCAAAAAAGATGATTACTGAGTGGGGAATGAGCGAAACTTTAGGCAAGATAAGATATAATAATGATAGTGAAGAAATTTTTTTGGGTCATTCAGTAGCTCAATCAAAAAATGTTTCAGATGCTACAGCTAGATTAATTGATGAAGAGATTAGAAAAATCGTTGATGAGGCGGAGAAAAATTGCCGAAAAATCTTAACCGACAATGTCGATGAACTTCACATAGTTGCGAAAGGATTATTAGAATACGAAACATTAACGGGTGAAGAAATCAAAGATTTGATAAAAGGAGTGCGACCTTCTAGAGATGATTTTGATAATGATCCAGATACCGTTAAGCCCCCAACTGCGACTTCTGTACCTAAGACTAGTAATAAAATCAGTCCTCAACCTCAATAATATTTAAAATCTCTTTCTTTATATTTAATTATTAAATAGAAGAACCTATGTTAAAAATATTTGGTACTGATGGAATTAGATGCAGAGTTAATCAGGAGCCAATGACTACTGATACTTGTTTGAAAATTGCTAAGGCAGCAGGGTATATACTGTCAAATAAAGCCCAAAAGAAAAATAGAGTAATAATTTCAAAAGACACTCGTCTTTCAGGCTATCAGTATGAACCATTAATAACATCTGGTTTTGTTTCTATGGGCATAGAAGCTATTTTGGTAGGTCCGCTACCTACTTCAGCGCTTCCAATTTTAATCAGGTCTTTAAGAGCGGATATGGGCGTTATGATTACTGCATCACACAACACCTATGAATACAATGGATTAAAATTTTTTGACTCAGAAGGCAATAAAATATCAAAAGTTATTGAAAAAAAAATTGAAAGTATAATATCTGATAAAAAACAATATGATAGAATTTCAACACTTGATTATGAGTCTGGAAAAGCTTTTAGATTAGAGGATGCGAAAGGAAGATATTCGGAATATTTAAAATCAACAATAAGTAAAAAAAATGATTTAAAAAAATTTAAAGTAGTTTTGGATTGTGGAAATGGCGCTACTTATAATATTGCGCCAACATTATTTTGGGAAATTGGTTGCGATGTGACTTCAATCAATAATCAACCTGATGGTAGAAATATTAATAAAGAATGTGGTACGGTTGATACAAGAGAACTGTCAAAAAAAGTTTTAGATATTAAAGCAGATATCGGTTTTGCTTTCGATGGTGACGGAGACAGAATAATTGTTGTTGATGAAAAAGGTCAACAAATAGATGGGGATAAAATAATTGCATTATTTGCAAAACATTATTTAAAATCAAAACAACTTGATAAAAAGGTAGTTGTTGCAACTGTAATGTCAAATTTAGGTTTAGAAAACTATTTAAAAAAATTAGGAATAAAATTGGTTAGAACAAGTGTAGGTGATTTCAATGTCATTTCTGAAATGAAAAAAAATTCTTATATATTAGGTGGCGAACAATCAGGGCACATAATACTTGGAAATTATTTAAATACAGGCGATGGTATATTAGCAGCTTTAAAAATTATAGAAATAATTTCTTCAGAGAAAACTAAAACAAGTAAATTTTTTTCTTTGTATGATCAATATCCACAAATCAAGACCAATTTGCAGATTATAAAAAAACCAAATGGTTTTTTTGACAAAAACTTAAACAACATTGTAAAAGAAAATAAAGCAAAAAATCCTAAAATTCGTTATTTAGTAAGAAAATCAGGCACAGAACCATTAGTTAGAATTCTTGTAGAAGGGCAGAATAGTGATAAAGTTTTTAAAGCTAGTAAGATTATAAATAATCAAATTAATAAAATTCTTAATGCCAGATAGTTTGTTACCAGAAGGTTTTAAAGATGAGGTATCCAATCAAGCAGCTATAGAATATAAGTATAAGAATAAAATAATTGATCTTTTTCAATCCTATGGATATGAATTAGTTAAAACACCACTTATAGAGTTTTCACATCAAATTAATAAAATTAATACTTTAAAAATTAAAGTTAAAAAAGATCAAAAAGAATTATCATTACGAGATGATATAACAATGCAAATCGCAAGATT
>Ga0187827_10001980_pt1 | contig 28766 bp, 23 predicted proteins | sample ETNtaG_39_FD_167969 | JGI IMG/M metagenome (GOLD analysis project Ga0187827, IMG submission 167969) | Marine microbial and viral communities from oxygen minimum zone, Eastern Pacific Ocean - ETNP2014_SV_150_PacBio MetaG (Illumina Assembly) | ecosystem: Environmental > Aquatic > Marine > Hypoxic...
GTTCCTTTTTTTTTGAAATGGCATTTCTAATAAGTTTGGACGTCTTAGACGAGGAGATAATAAAAGGCATAGGGTGTTTATTAAGTTTTGTAAGAGGAGTATCAACAAACCCGGGAGCAATGGCTGTTACATGAATACCTATAGGCCTAAAATCAATTGCAAAAGATTCACACAGCTTTAAAACAGCTGCTTTAGACGAACAATAAGCAGCGGTACCAGGAAGCCCGACAAATCCTGAAACAGAAGAGATGGCCACTAGGTGTCCGCCATTTTTTTTAAATAATTCAACTCCAATTTCAAACGTGTTGAGTAAGCCAATGAGATTAACATCAATAATTTTTCTAGCTTTTTCAAAATCAGGAATCCTTGTTTTTTCAATAGCAGAAATTCCAGCATTTGCAATAAGAATATCAAGGCCCTTCTCTGCAAAATCGATGATGGACTGCCGTAAATTTTCCCTGTCTGTTACATTAGCTTCGTAAAAAGTGATTCCATTAATATTTTTAAACTTATTGGGGTCTCTTCCACATATCCCTACACGATAACCCTCTTTCACATAATCCTTCGCCAGAGCTAATCCAATACCGGAGCTTCCTCCTGTGATAAAAACATTTTTCATATAATATTCCTTTTCTATTGTTTGCTTTTTTTACTAAAAATGTGAAAAGAAGTTAAGACATCTTGGTTTCCCTGCTGAAATAGCACTATTCCAAAGAAAGTAAAAAACATATATTAAGCCGGTGTTTAAGAGAAAAGTTATCACAGGTTTAATATTAATACAAGAATAGGAATTAAAAGGCGTATAATTGAAAGTGTTAGTAAATCTATGACCCATTGGCGATCAGATAAATTCCTCCCTTCTTTTCTCAGATAAAGGGGCACTTTCATTGACAGCCTGTTGAAGAGAGATATATGCCCCCCCCAAAAAAAAAGGACTGATTTTAGAAGTTTGTTTTTGGATGGACTGCAGTATTAAATTCAAGACAGAGAAGGCAAAGAAAGCGCAAATGGCTTTTAGAGTATTTGATAGGAATCAAGTATTATTTTACGAGCAAAGAGTTAATAAAATATTTTTCACTGAATTTTTTTTGTCTAACTTGCTATTGTGCGATACAATATTAGCATTGAAATACAAGAAGGTGAGTATGGATGTCTTTAAGCCTTAGAATTTCTTCAGAAAAGGAAAAATTAATCAATATACGAATTTCTATTCCGACTATGCAGTCTAGCTAGGGGCAGCAACCAAAATAAAACAGGACGAAGATGACGCTGATTAAACAGATTTACGCGGATATATTCTTTTTTATTTTCAGGCTTAGACTGAAAACAAAATGTTTTAATCTGTGTTGATTCGTACCATCAGCAAAATATATGCTCCATTCCTTTTAATGGTTTACAAAAACTTTGCTAAAAAAGCACAATTTTACAAATTTGCAGTGCAGAAAGGAAACAAGATACCCATTAACGATGTATGGATAGCTGCTTGCTGCATGGAAGTCGACGGCATACTGCTAACAAGGGATAAGCATTTTGAGCTATTAGATCTGATTGACTTGATCATACTGTAATATTTATTTGTTATGATGAAACGAAACTTATCTGGGAGAACAAATGAAAATCTCATATATTGCAGAAAGAATATTATTGAATAAGACTAAAAAGATCAAGCTGAGGAAGAAATATCTTCAGAATGATTTAAATAATGCTGTTAATATCCTAAGATATCACTACTTATTCAAATGTATAATACTTTTTGGGTCTATGGTTAATGGAAAGATAATTATAAGTTCGGATGATGATCTTGTTGTAGAAGGCTTAGGAGGCCAATACTTTAAGGCCATTGGGCATTGTTGAGGAGAATGTAAGACAGTTATTGACATAAAACCTTTTGAAGATATAAACGCTGAATTTAAAAGGCTTGTTTTGGAAAAAGGTAGAGTAATTTATGAATCTGGAAAATAGTTTTTTACAAGAAATAAAAGGTTTAATTGTTATTGAGCTTTCCAATATTGAAAAATTAAAAAAGGAGTTAAACCTTATATTAATAAATCAGAGACAAGGTGTGTTAAAGGTTCTATTTTGCATGATTTTTACAATGTTTGTGAAAGAATATTTAAGATAATTGCTAAGGAAATTAACGGGGCTTTCGAAGGTGGAGAGCATTGGCATAAGTAGTTATTGTATCGAATGACATTTGAGCGTAAGGATATTCGTCCAGCAATAGTTTCAGAAGAACCTGTTGCTTCTCTTGATGAGTTTTTAACATTCTGTTGCCTCTTTAGAAATATTTAGGGATTTGAGTTGATGGGAGACCGGTTGGATAGATTAGTTGATAAATTTTTTCCAACAGCAGATAGATTTAAAAAAAGAGATAGAAGCCTTTATTCAGTTAATCTAAATACTATTCCATTATTATAACGCAATAGTTCGGTCAGGAGAATTTTTGACAGGATAAACAAGATGCTCAGGATAGAAACAAAAGTTTAATTAAGCCATAGAATGATACAGCCCGGCGAAAGTCGCAACCAAAAATCTTGCCCATCCTGCAATCTTGTTAACCAAGCTTTTGCCTATCTGATAGCTGACAACTGATGGTTGAGCGCTTACTATGAATATTTGCTTGACAGTTAATTCTTCTCCATGGTCTGATTTTAAAGGAGGAGGACAAATTGCAGTTCACTATCTTGCAACAAACTTGGCGAAAAACAACTGCAATGTCTGGGTTGTCTATACCGGCAACAGCCAAAATAAAAGCCTGCCTTCTTTGAATTACAGTGCCATATTTGCGAAGCATTTTAATGTTAAGACTGTAAATCTCAATATCTTTTCTGTTGCTTTTCAGGTTCTTAAATTAAGCAGAAAAGTTCATTTAGATATTATTCATGGAAATGGTGAAGAAGCCTTTTTTATTCCGTACCTGGTAAAATTAAGAGGTTCTAAATTTGTTCTCACATCTCATTCCCCATTTATTCCAAAGACCGGAATTATAAAAGCGTTAAGATGTCCAATCCAATTGTTAAAAAGGTTGAATTTTTATCTCCTGAGAGCAGTTGCAATCAAAGCTGATCTGTTGTTAACATACAGCAACTTTTCGAGGAGATTGGTCATAAACGGAATACAGGGAAAGTACCGCAATGTCATAAAAACCATTTCTCCGGGTGTAGACCCATCCTGGTTTAATGTAGCTGTTCAAAAGAAAGATAAAATTTCAAACCTGCTGTACTTTGGGAGGGTAGAGCATGAAAAGGGAATCGATATTTTGGTGAAATCTTTTGCAAATGTGCTTCAAAAGTTTCCGGATTTTAAACTTCATTTAATTGGAGAGGGAAATTATATGGATTTAAGCAAAAGGCTTTGTAAAGAACTGGGTGTTAATAATAACGTTATTTTTTATGGTTGGAAAGGAAAAATTGAAATTCAAAAAATTATGTCCAACTGTAATTTATGCATTCTTCCATCCAGAATCGAGAGTTTCGGATTAACCATTGCTGAAGCTATGGCCGCTGGAATACCAGTTATATCCACAAGAGCAGGAGCAATACCGGAAATAATGAAAGACGGAGAAACCGGGCGATTAGTACCTTCTGAAGATATTGAGTCTTTAACAAGGGCAATTATTTTTGCCTTAGAAAATATAGAAAAAATGCAAAACAGGACAAAAACCGCACAAGAAAAGGCTAAAAAAGATTTTTCATGGGATTCTGCCGTAAAAAAACATATTGAAATATATAAATCACTATTATGAAAACTCCAGATTCAAAACTTTATTCAAAAGAATATTTTCTTTCAATGGAAGGTATAGATTGTTTCAAAAAAGGATTAATCTCTCCTAGGCTCAAAGATGCCGTTAATATGGCAAAATTAAGGTCAGCGATGAAAATTCTTGATATAGGGTGTGGAAGAGGGGATTTTGTTCTGGCATGTGCTAGGGAAAATATTCATTCCTATGGCATAGACTATGCTTCTGACGCGATTGAAATTGCTAAAGTAGCGAAACAATCACTTCCGGATAATAAAACGTCTTTTTTTTCAGTTCATCAAGCTTCCGGGGATACTTTGCCCTTTAAAGAGAGTACTTTTGACAAAATATTTTTTATGGATGTAGCAGAGCATCTTTCACCTGCCGATCTTTTGCAATGCTTGAAAGAATGTAAAAGAACATTGAAAGAAAATGGAGAACTGATAATCCATACCTCACCAAACCGATGGTATAATGATTTTGGTTACCCCTTATGGGAACGACCGGTAAATAAAATATTAAACCGCATTTTTAAACAAAATCTGCTGACAAGGGAAATCCGAAATGAAACAGACTTAAAAGTTCACATTAATGAACAAACGATATTAAGCTTGAAAGATTGTTTAACAAAGGCTGGTTTTTATGCAAAAGTATGGTTGGGAAATGAATATATCAGTCCAGTAAAAAAGAACTCTACGAAAGAAAAAATTTTAGAATTCGCCCGTCAAGTAGTATGTCATCTTTTCCCTTTTTCTTTAATCTTTCCTTTAAATTTTCTTTTTTCAAATAATATATGGGCTGTAGCTAAAAAGTAACTATTATTTTTTTGAAACATGCTTGATGGAGTATTGCTGAGAAATAATAGGCGGTAATAATACAATTTCATTTCCACAATTTCTGAACTATTACTTTAATATTAAGTGAAAATATGATATCTTAAAAAGTTGTTTTATCAACTTATTAAATTGGAGAATGAATGATACTCAATAATTTAAAAACTATAACTAAAGTAGATAAAGGATTGTTGCTTCGCCATATTTCAGGATTTGCTGAGCAATGCCAGAGTGCCGTTGATATTGCCAAAGCCTGTCCAAATTTTTCTAAACCCAAAAAAGTTCAAAACATAGTGATACTTGGGATGGGTGCCTCCGCTATCGTTGGAGATTTGCTGAAAACTCTTTTCATTAATGAATCTCCTGTACCCATTATAGTCAATCGAAATTATGATTTGCCGCAATTTGTTAATGAAAAAAGTCTGGTGTTTGCGGTTAGCTACTCAGGAGATACAGAAGAAACTTTAACTGCTTTTAAGGAAGTGCTTAAAAGAAAATCAAAGGTTGTAGCCATTACAAGTGGTGGTAGATTAGCATTTCTTGCAAACCGACAGAAAGTGCCAATAGTTAAAATTCCTTCGGGAATACCACCCAGGGCTGCTATGGGGTACCTCTTTTTCCCAATGATCGTCTTTCTTCAAAAATGGAATATTATTGAAAATCAAACCTTGAATATATTAGATACTATTAATGCTATTCAAAAGCTGGAAGAAAAGTACAATAGTAAGAAGAGTACTCCGGGCAATCGTGCCAAGGAACTTGCAGCTAAGTTACATAAAAAAATTCCCTTGATAATTGGAATTGAAAATTCAACGGATGTTGTGGCATTGAGATGGAAATGCCAGCTGAATGAAAATAGTAAAAACCTTGCATTTACACAGTTTTACCCGGAATTAGGACATAATGAGATAGAGGGATGGAAAGGCATAGGAAAATTTTCAAAAAATTTAATAGCTTTGTTTTTGAGAAGATCTGATGAATCAGAAGATTCCATCCATCGAATTGATGTGCTAAAAACTTTTTTAAAAAATCACGTGAGTGAGATTATCGATGTAAAAGAGCAAGGAAGCAGTGGATTAACACAAATTTTCTCACTCTGTCACCTGGGAGATTATGTAAGTTTTTACCTTTCTGTTTTGAATAAAGTTGATCCAACTCCTGTTAGCAATATAGATTCACTAAAGGATAAACTGAGAGATCAAAAAAGAAAGGTACTGAAAAAGAGTGCGAAAGCGCTCAGATAAAACCTTTCTTTTGTAAAAAAGTGCTGCAGTTAAGCCCCTCCGTCTTAAACTGCTTTCCGGTCAAAAATAATTTACGATAATTCACTTAATAATTTATATGGAACGAATTAGAAATTTCTCAATAATTGCTCATGTTGACCATGGCAAGTCAACTTTGGCTGACCGCATTCTCGAATTTACCGGTGCACTCTCTAAGAGAGAGATGACGAATCAGGTACTTGACACAATGGAACTCGAAAGAGAAAGGGGTATAACGATAAAGGCTCAGACGGCACGCCTTATATATAAATATGAGGACGGAAAAGAATATATTCTTAACCTCATAGATACTCCAGGACATGTTGATTTTAGTTATGAAGTTTCACGTAGTCTTGCTGCCTGTGACGGAGTTCTCCTGGTGATTGATGCATCCCAGGGAATACAAGCTCAAACCATTGCAAACATAAATCTAGCCATTGAACATAATCTTAAGATTATACCGGTAATTAACAAAATTGACTTACCCAATGCCGATCCCGAAAATGTAAAAAAGCAAATTGAAGATGTTCTGCATATAGATTCCTCCGACTCTATTTTAGTTAGCGCCAAACAAGGAATCGGGATAAAAGAAGTGCTTGAATCAATTATAACCAGAATTCCATCTCCAAACGGCAATAAAAATGCTCCTTTAAAAGTTTTAATTGTTGATTCATGGTATGACTTATACCAGGGAGTTGTCCTGCTGGTTAAAGTGTTTGATGGGATTTTAAAAAAAGGGATGGCCGTTAGACTAATTGCTACAAAAAAAACAACCGAAGTAGAGTCTTTGGGAGTTTTTGCGCCCACGGCAAAAACTAAAGATGATCTCACTGCCGGTGAAGTCGGTTTTCTTATCCCGGGGCTGAAAGAGATTAAAGACACAAAAATAGGTGACACTATTACCTCTGAAGTAGAACCATTTTCAAAACCGCTCCCAGGATATAAAGATGCTAAACCAATGGTTTTTTGCGGTCTTTATCCGGTGGAAAACTCCCAGTTCGATTTCCTGCGTGATTCCCTGGAAAAGCTTCACCTTAATGATTCCTCTTTTGTATTTGAGCCTGAAACTTCGAAAGCTCTCGGCTTCGGATTTCGCTGTGGTTTTCTTGGCTTACTGCATATGGAAATAGTGAGAGAGAGATTGGAAAGAGAGTATGATTTAAAGCTCATAACTACTGCCCCGACTGTAGTTTATCAAGCTGTTACTGTGGATGGAGAAACAGTTCTGGTGGAAAACCCTTCTAATATGCCTTTACCAAGTGAGACGTCCGTAATAAAAGAGCCCTTTATTGAAGCTACAATTATTACACCTGTTGAATTTATTGGATCTATCATTAACTTGGCTCAGGAACGAAGAGGCATCCAAAAGAGTTTAAAATATTTAAATGATAATTTAACCATGCTGATTTATGAGCTGCCTCTTAATGAAATGGTTTTTGATTTTCATGACTGCCTGAAGTCAGTTTCAAAAGGCTACGCTTCTTTTGATTACGAATATTTGGATTATCGTTCCTCCAAATTAGTGAAATTGGATATACTGATTAATGGAGATTCAGTCGATGCTTTATCGATTATAGTTCATAAAGAAAAGGCTTATTATATTGGAAGAGAATTAGTAAAAAAAATGAGAAATATTATACACAGGCAGATGTTTGAAGTAGTTATTCAGGCTGCCATTGGAAGCAAAGTAATTTGCAGAGAGACGGTAAAGGCGTTAAGAAAAAATGTGACAGCAAAGTGTTATGGTGGAGATGTTACGAGGAAAAGAAAGTTGCTGGAAAAACAGAAGGAAGGTAAAAAAAGAATGAAGCAAGTTGGAAAAATATCAATCCCACAAGAAGCTTTTTGGGCAATTTTAAGTACTGATAGCAATTGAGAAACGAAACAAGCCTTTAACTGGCGGCTCACAGTTGAACGCTTAAGAAAAGATTTATGAAAAATAATATAGAGGATGTTGTTATAGATTCGGAAAGAAAAAAAACAGTCTTTAGGGAATATCTTGAAGCCATCATTATAGCCCTTATCTTGGCGCTATTTATTCGTACATTTGTTGTCCAGGCTTTTAAAATTCCATCGAGTTCTATGGAAAATACTTTATTAATTGGAGATCACATTTTAGTAAATAAGTTTAGCTACGGAATTAAAATCCCTAATAAAATTTTTTTCTCAAACGTTAAATTGTTTGGGGATATTCGATTTTTTGAAGAAATGCCTGAACGGGGAGATGCCATTGTCTTTGAATTTCCAAAAGACGAAAGTAGGGATTTTATCAAAAGAGTAGTTGGTTTGCCGGGAGAAGTAATAGAAATTAAAGCTCAAACTATTTATATTAACGACAAGCCAATTGCAGAGCCATATGCAATCCACAGTGACCCTTACCGTGATGACAGGCCTATGCGTCCAAGAGATAATTATGGGCCGGTTGTTATACCGGAAAGAAGTGTTTTTGTGATGGGTGATAATCGGGAAAATAGCCAGGACAGCAGGTACTGGAACTTTTTGGATTTGGATCGTGTTAAGGGAAAAGCTTTTATAATTTACTGGTCATGGAACAGTGAGAAATTTAACATAAGGTGGAACCGTCTAGCGAAATTAATTAAATAAAAAAGTGACGAAGATGATCGCGGATTCCCAGGTTTTTTTATGTTAACGGTCTTGTCTGCGTTTAACTGTGAGTTGAAACCTTCGCTGTTACTCATCCAAGTCGAATCTGTGAAGCTAAAATCTGTCCACTATGTTCTTCTTTGAAGTACAACAAGGCGCCTCTGGTGATTTATTAAGGGGAGTACATAAGCATGGTTTTTCACAAGGCTATATTCGTCGCTAAATGTTTTTTTAAAGGCACCTATTTCTTTGTCAACAGAAGGCCCTTTCATGAAAATTGCGAAACCTTCTCTTTTAAGACATGATGATATGCGTGGCAACGTCTTTGATATCGGTTCTAATGCTCTTGTAATTACTGCTTTTACTTTGGTTTCAAAATTTTGATTAATTTTTTTAGGGAAAATTTGAGTGTTGTTCAGATATAATGAATCAGAAACTTCTTTTAGGAATTGAACACGCTGCTTACGAGGTTCAGCTAAAATTATTTTCTCATCCGGAAACAAAATCTTTAAAAGAATCCCTGGAAAGCCAGCTCCTGTTCCTATGTCAAGTAGTGGAAAAGGGAGAGTAATTAATTTTTGAACCATAAAGGAATCCACATAATGTTTAAGAATAATTTCGTTAAAATCTTTGATGCCGGTTAGGCAGCATTCCTGATTCCTTTTCTTAATTAGGTTGTGATATTGCCAGAGCTTATTTAATTGGATATCGTTTAGATTGATAGCGTATTTTTTTAAAAGTTGACTCATTTTGTGTTTATCTTCAGGCATGTTTTCGTAAAAATTTTAAGTAATAAAATAGCGAAAATTTAAGTAGTATTTCGCTTGACATAGTTTAAAATTATAATATAATGAATAGTTTATGTAAATTATGAATTGCTGGCGTAGCTCAACTGGTAGAGCAGCTGATTTGTAATCAGCAGGTCATGGGTTCAAATCCCTTCGCCAGCTCCAAAAGTAATTGAATTAATGGTGATAGCTTCCTTCCTTTATTTTACTGCATTTTTTAAAATTGGATAATTTTTCTTTAGAAATTTTCATACAAAAAATAGAAATTTGAAGAAGCTTTTTAGTAGTACAAGGGGGTTAGGGGAAAAGGATACGTTGCATGGAGAGGTTCCCGAGCGGCCAAAGGGAACAGACTGTAAATCTGTCGGCTTATGCCTACGAAGGTTCGAATCCTTCCCTCTCCACCAGCATTGGATGTTAATCGGTTGTCATTAGTCATTGGTTATTAAATAAAAAGATATTCCCATTGTCAAATGATAATTCAACAATAAGTTTTTTGCGGGAATAGCTCAGTTGGCTAGAGCATCAGCCTTCCAAGCTGAGGGTCGCGGGTTCGAGTCCCGTTTCCCGCTCCAAGGAAATTACTAATTGCCCGCGTAGCTCAGTGGTGGAGCGCTTCCTTGGTAAGGAAGAGGTCATCGGTTCAACTCCGATCGTGGGCTCCATCAAGGGCATTTTTTTCTGTAAGGAGAAGATCAAATGGCGAAAGAGACATTTAAACGCGACAAACTTCACATGAATGTAGGTACGATAGGTCATGTGGATCATGGTAAGACGACATTAACGGCAGCGATGACCGAAGTGTTGTCAAAAAAAGGTTTTGCCGATTATGTGCCCTTTGACCAGATAGACAAAGCGCCTGAAGAAAAAGAGAGAGGAATAACGATAGCGATAGCGCACGTAGAGTATAAATCCGAGAAACGCCATTACGCGCATGTCGATTGTCCCGGGCATGCTGATTACGTAAAGAACATGATAACAGGGGCCGCCCAGATGGATGGAGCGATACTTGTGGTGAGCGCAGCGGACGGTCCAATGCCGCAGACGCGTGAGCATATCCTATTGGCTCGTCAGGTAGGAGTCCCCTACATCATAGTATTTCTGAACAAAGTGGACCAGGTGGAAGACGAAGAATTAATAGAATTAGTTGAATTAGAGATGCGGGAATTACTCAGTAAATATGAATTTCCCGGAGATGACATACCTATAATCCGTGGCAGTGCTCTCAAAGCCTTAGAGAATCCGGAAGATGAAGAAAAAACCAAATGCATCTGGGAATTAATGAAAGCCCTGGATACTTATATCCCTGATCCTAAGCGTGAGATAGACAAAGACTTTTTAATGTCCGTGGAAGACGTGTTCAGCATATCCGGTCGCGGTACAGTTCCTACAGGACGTGTAGAGCGTGGCAAAGTAAAGGTAGGAGATGAGATTGAGATAGTTGGGATACGTGATACCCAGAAGTCGATAGTGACAGGAGTGGAGATGTTCCGGAAGATTCTTGATGAAGGTCAGGCAGGGGATAACCTGGGAGTATTGCTTCGTGGCACCAAGCGTGAAGATATCGAGCGCGGCCAGGTACTCTGCAAGCCGAAGTCGATAACCCCCCATACCGAGTTTAAGTCGGAGGTTTATGTATTGACGAAGGATGAAGGGGGACGCCACACGCCTTTTTTTAATGGATATCGCCCTCAATTTTACTTTCGGACCACTGACGTGACAGGCGTGGTAACGTTACCGGAAGGGGTAGAGATGGTAATGCCGGGAGATAATACAACCTTTATAGTCAAGCTGATCACTCCTATTGCCATGGAAAAAGAATTGCGCTTTGCTATCAGGGAAGGCGGCCGCACCATAGGTGCAGGCGTTGTTAGTGAAATTACTAAATAATAATTTAGGCCCTTTAACTTTAAGACTAAAACTTTAAATTATGAGAGACATTATTACTTTATCATGCGCTGAATGTAAGCAACGAAACTACACTACAACAAAAAACAAAAAGAAAATGACATCCAGGTTGGAATTACAAAAATACTGTCGTTTTTGTAGAAAACACACTTCTCATAAGGAGATCAAATAATCGTATAAAAGTATTAGGCCAGTAGCTCTAACGGATAGAGCGCCGGACTCCAAATCCGGATGTTGGGGGTTCAAATCCCTCCTGGCCTGCCATTTGTGATTGTTGGGAGTACTGCCAAACCTGGTACGGCAGTAATAAATATACAGAGATAACCTCAGCTTTGCCGATCCTTATTACCTCTAATTGTTTCTGCAAGAGTTAGGTTAAAAAAGGTACCAAGAGATGAGTAAGTATTTAAAACAAACAACTACATTTTTGACAGAAGTAAAAACTGAAATAAAAAAGGTCAGCTGGCCTTCACGCAAAGAAACAACGGGCGGGACAGTTGTGGTATTGATTGCGGTATTAATAATAGCTTCTTTTTTGGGTATTGTAGATATAAGTCTTTCAAAAATAGTAAAGATATTAATTCAATATTAATGATATGAAAGTGAACCGAGCTGTGAAGCGCCTAAATTAAGCTAAAATTTAATATTAATTGATAATTTAACTTTTGGCATTTTAGTCACTTTACAAAAAGGGAATTTAATGACTTTAGGATGGTATGTTGTTCATACTTACTCCGGGTGTGAACAAAAAGTAAAAACAACTCTTGAAGAGCAGTTGGATCGTTTAGCTCTTCGAGATAAAGTTGCAAAGATAATGATTCCAACGGAAGATATTATAGAAATCAGAAGTGGATCAAAAAAAATATCTTCTCGAAAGCGTTACCCGGGCTATATCTTCATTCAGATGGATATGGACGAAGACATGTGGTATATGGTGAAGAATATCCCAAAGGTAACCGGCTTTTTAGGAGGGAAGAATAAACCGACTCCAATCTCTGAAGATGAGGTAAATCAACTTATAGAACAATTAAAATCAGATACGGCTAAGCCCAAACCAAAGGTAATGTATCTTCATGGAGAAAATGTTCGTGTTGTCGACGGACCTTTTACAAATTTTAATGGGGTAATTGAAGATGTTAACCCTGATAAGGGAACAATAAGAGTAATAGTAAGTATATTTGGGAGATCAACGCCGGTTGAGCTGGAATTTACCCAAGTTGAAAAAGTATAGGGGGGAAAATGGCTAAAGAAGTTAAAGGTATGATCAAATTACAGGTTCCTGCTGGGAAAGCAAATCCTTCGCCACCGGTTGGTCCGGCATTGGGACAGCATGGAGTTAATATTATGGAGTTTTGTAAGATTTTTAATGCTAAAACTCAAGGAAAAGAAGGAACGATTATTCCGGTTGTCATAACTGTTTATAGCGATAGATCTTTTTCTTTTATCATGAAGTCGCCACCTGCCTCAATTTTGTTAAAACAAGCAGCTGGAATTGCCAAGGGATCATCCGAGCCATCTAAAAATATTGTAGGGCAGGTCACAAAAGATCAGGTAAAGGAAATAGCTAAGATAAAGAAAGAAGATTTAAACGCTGTTGATCTTGAAGGAGCCATTAAAATTATTGAAGGTACTGTCAGAAGTATGGGGGTAAAAATAGCTTAATTATGTCTAAACATGGGAAAAAATTCAGACAAGGAACTCAGCAAATTGAAGAAGAAAAAATGTATTCTTTAGCTGAAGCTGTCCAGCTTTGCCAGAAGATTGCCTTTGCCGGATTCAATGAATCGGTAGATATTGTTGTCAAATTAGGTGTTGACCCGCGTCATGCGGAGCAAAATGTAAGAGGAAGCGTTGTTCTCCCAAAAGGAACAGGTAAAACAGTCAAAGTATTAGTTTTTGCAAAGGGCGAAAAAGAAAAAGAAGCAAAAAAAGCAGGGGCTGATTTTGTTGGTGGGGAAGACTTGATAAAAAAAATAACTGGTGGATGGATGGAATTTGAGAGGGTAGTTGCGACACCTGACATGATGGGACTGGTGGGAAAGCTGGGTAAAGTTCTTGGCCCACGTGGTCTCATGCCAAATCCTAAATCAGGGACGGTAACCATGGATTTGGATCGTGTAATAAAGGAAATAAAAGCCGGAAAAATAGAATTCAGGGTAGACAAGGCAGGAATTATTCATGCCCCTGTCGGAAAAATCAAATTTTCTTCTGAAGATCTTGTGGAAAATATAAAAGTTTTATTGGGGATATTGTTACGATTAAAGCCCGCGTCAAGTAAAGGGGAATATATTCAAAAAATATCAATTTCATCTACTATGGGAGCAGGTATAACTTTAGACAATTCCCAGGTCGATAAAATGATTGCTTGAAATTAATCATTTGTCATTGGTCACTGGTTATTGGCCACTTATTAATTGCAAATAACTAATGACCATTAACTCAAAAGGGGGAGATATAAATTTCATTAACTAAAGAATTAAAGAAGGAAAAGATAGCGCAACTGAATGAAAGGTTTTCAAAGACCAAGGCAGCGGTGTTGGCTGATTACAGAGGCATGAGTGTAAAGGAAATGGAAACCTTAAGGGCTGAATTCCGTAAATCTTCTATAGGTTGCCAGGTGGTCAAAAATACTTTTGCTGTCAGGGCTGCTCAGGGAACTTCATTAGAAGTAATTTCTAAAAAGTTTGCCGGACCTGTCTCAATAGCTTTTAGTTATGATGATGTTGTCGCGCCAGCAAAAATTATTTCTGAATTTAACAAAAAAAATAATAATAAGCTAAAAGTTACCGGTGGAATTGTAGAAGGAAAAGAAGTAACCCCTGATGAAATAAAAAAAATAGCTGCTCTCCCATCGAAAGAAGTTTTAATAGGGAAAATAATGGCCAGTATGCAATCGCCTGTAAGAGGATTTATTGGAACACTCAACGGTGTGATTGGAAATTTTGTTGGCGTATTGAGGGCGATAAATGATGAAAAAAAGGAAACCGATAAATAAATCATGCATGTTGCTTAATAGTTATTGGTTAACATAGTCTATAGGAATTTCAATGTTTCCTTCTGTTGCTTCGTAGATGTGAACCCTGTGCCAGTGTGGTTCAGGGCAAATCCAAAAGTCCGCAAAAGCTACAAAGACGGCAGTTTTTAATAATTTTAAGAAACTTGACCATGATGACCTAAGCTGAGTGACAAATAACCAGTAACTACTAACTAAAAACTAAACGTATAATATTTTAAAGAAAGGAGAATCAAATGGCAGTGACAAAAGAAGATGTAGTATCGTTTATTGATAATATGACGGTGTTGGAAATGTCGGAACTTGTGAAAGAACTGGAAGAGAAGTACGGTGTAACTGCTGCTGCGCCTGTTGCCATGGCATCGGGAGCAGGAGCGGAAAAACCTGCTGAAGAGGAAAAAACGGAATTCAGTGTAACCCTCGTCTCTTTTGGTGATAAAAAGATTCAGGTAATTAAGGTTGTTCGTGAAATTACAGGATTAGGTCTAAAAGAAGCAAAAGACATGGTGGAAGCAGCTCCAAAAGCAATTAAAGAAGGAATTAATAAAGAGGAAGCAGAAGAAATTAAAAATAAACTTGAAAAAGTTGGAGCAACAATAGAAATCAAATAATAGTATAAATGAGGTAATTATCTATGCAATCTGTTTTTAAAACAGAAAGACTCAAGTACAGAAAAAGAAAAGATTTTACAAGTCTACCGGAAATTATTTCTATCCCAGACTTAATTTTGATTCAAAAAAAGTCTTTTGAAAAATTTTTGCAACTTTCAGAGCAGCCCCAAAACAGAAAAATAAAGGATCTGGAAGGTGTTTTTAGAGAAATTTTTCCGATTTCCAACTTGAATGGAACCGCAAGTTTAGAATATTTGGGATATGAAGTAGGTCACTGGGAGTGTGGTTGCGGTGAATATAAGGAACTTGGCGGCCATGGTATAGAGTGCGAAAAGTGTAAGAAAGTAGTTAAACTTAAAGAAAAATCAAACATTAGTGAATGCCGCCAGAAAAGCATGACTTTTGCCAGTCCGCTTAAATTGAAAGTTAGGTTAGTACGCTACAATAAAGAAAGAATAAGTTTTCGCTCTAAAGACGTTGCTAGTCCTATAGGGAAAATACTCGCTGAAACAGTAAAGCACCCCAAGAAACATTACACTATTTTTCTTCATGGAACGAAAATCACCAAGGAGGTTTTGTCTACACTGAAAAGTTCCAACATTGAAGAGGTTTTGATTAAGACTGTAAAGGATATAAAAGAGCAGAAAGTATATATAGGTGAAATGCCGTTGATGACAGAAAAAGGTACATTTGTCATTAATGGAACAGAAAGAGTAATCGTTTCTCAAATGCATAGATCTCCGGGTACGTTTTTTACTCATGATAAAGGAAGAACTCACTCCAGTGGGAAAATACTCTATTCGGCAAGAATCATTCCATACCGCGGTTCCTGGATAGATCTTGAATTTGATGCTAAAGATATTTTGTATGTTCGTATAGACAGGAAAAGAAAACTTCCCGCAACAATCATTTTAAGAGCCCTCGGTTTGTCAACTGAAGAAATATTAAAAAGCTTCTATGAAATCGAAAAAGTTCGCTATGATCCCGGGAAAGATGAATATTTAATGGATCAAGAAAATTTGCTAATTGGGATTCAGGTAAAGGAAGATATTCTTGATAAGAAAAGCGGTGAGGTTATAGTTAAAGCATCTAAGAAGGTTACTAAAAGCGCTATCAAAAAGATTAAAAAATTTGGAAAATCTAAATGGATAGCAATTAATCCGGATGACCTTGATGGTAAAGTTATTGCGGAAGATGTGGTCGATAAAAAAACAGGTGAGATTCTTTTGGAAGTGAATTCTATCATTCAAGAAAGTTCACTGTCTACAGTTTCTCATAATAAAATAAGAGAGTTTTCTATTCTACATATTGATGAACAAAGCATTGATTTCTCATTGAGAGATACTATAGCTTTAGAAAAAGCCCAAACTCAGGAAGATGCTCTTCGTGTGATATATAAAAGGTTGCGACCGGGAGAACCTCCAACCATTGAAATAGCAAAAAATCTTTTTAACAGTCTTTTTTTTGATAGAAAACGATATGACTTAGCGGGAGTCGGACGATTAAAAATAAATGAGAAGTTAAATCTGGATATTCCGCTGTCAACCAGAGTACTTACCAAAGAGGATATTGTAGCAGTAGTTAGGTATCTTCTGGGTCTCCGAACAGGGAAAGGGTCTATAGATGATATAGATCATCTTGGAAACAGGCGGGTTCGTTCGGTTGGGGAATCATTGGAAAACCAATTTCGTATGGGCTTGGTTCGAATGGAAAGGGCTATTATGGAGAGGATGAGTATGCAAGACCTTGATGAGATAATGCCTCATGACATAATAAATTTTAAACCTATAACTGCAGCTCTTCAGGAATTTTTTGGTAGCAGCCAACTATCACAATTTATGGATCAAACAAACCCTCTTTCGGAAATTACTCATAAACGGAGACTAAGTGCCCTCGGGCCGGGCGGACTAACAAGAGAACGTGCCGGGTTTGAAGTTAGAGATGTTCATCCAACCCATTACGGGCGAATTTGCCCCATAGAAACACCGGAAGGACCAAATATAGGGTTAATAGCATCATTAAGCACTTATGCCAGAATCAATCAATACGGGTTTATCGAAACACCCTATCGTAAAGTTGTAAATGGTACTGTAACTAATGAAATTCATTTCCTCAATGCGAGGCAGGAAGAAAAATGTGTGATCGCCCAGTCTAAAGCCCCACTAAATAGTAAAAATCATTTTATTAATGAATTTGTTTCCGCTAGGGCCGCCGGGAACCTGGTGATGGTGCAGGCAGATACAGTGGATTATATGGATGTGTCACCGAAGCAGTTAATCAGTGTAGCCGCTTCTTTGATTCCTTTTCTTGAGCATGACGACGCTAACCGTGCTTTGATGGGCTCTAATATGCAGAGGCAGGCAGTTCCACTTTTGAAAACTGAAGCCCCCCTCGTGGGAACAGCAATGGAACGTATTGTTGCCAGGGATTCAGGAGCTGTAGTGTTAGCAAAAACTTCAGGAGAAGTTGTTAGTGTTGATGCTTCAAGAATAATGGTTCGCAATGAAAAAGACGGAGAAAAAAGCGCTCAGACCGATTCAACAGTGCAGATTTATTCTATGCGAAAGTTTCAACGTTCGAATCAAAATACTTGTATTAACCAAAAACCAATTGTTCGTACAGGTATGAAAATTAAAAAAGGAGATGTTATTGCTGATGGTCCTGCCATAGACAAGGGAGAGTTATCGCTTGGGAAAAATGTCTTAGTCGCTTTTATGCCATGGAAGGGTTATAACTTTGAAGATGCTATTGTTGTTAGCGAAAAGCTTGTTAAGGATGATGTATTTACTTCTATTCATATAGAAGAATTTCAGGTTGAGGCGAGAGATACCAAACAAGGAAAAGAAGAGATTACTCGTGATATTCCGAACATTGGAGAAGAGACATTAAAGGATCTGGATGAAAGTGGAATTATTCGAATAGGTGCTAACGTTAAGCCTGATGACATCCTGGTAGGAAAAATAACACCTAAAGGAGAGACCCAGCTCAGCCCTGAAGAAAAATTGCTTAAAGCAATTTTTGGAGAAAAAGCCGGCGATGTAAAGGATACTTCGTTGCGTGTTTCACCTGGAATAGAAGGTACTGTGGTTGATGTAATGGTTTTTTCTAGAAAAGGGATTGATAAGGACTCTCGCTCACTAACTATTGAAGAGGAAGAAATAAACCGAATTGAAAAAGACTATTCCGATGAAATTAAAATCGTAAAAGAAGAGCGGGACAATAAAATTAGAAGGTTGCTTTGTGGTAAAACGTCAGCTAATCAAGTTACCCATTCAAAAACCAAAAAAGTGATTGTTCAGAAAAAAAAGAAAATCACAGAAGAAATGCTGCTTTCTTTAAAAGATGATGATTTGTTTCGAGTTAATACTCTTAATGAATCAATACAAGACGAAATAAGTGAAATACATGAAGTAGCAAAAGATCAAATTCATGCGTTAAAAACCGTGATGAATGAAAATATTGCCAAACTTCGTAAAGGAGATGAACTGCCCCCAGGTGTTATTAAGCTGGTCAAAGTATCTATAGCAATGAAAAGAAAGCTCTCAGTTGGAGATAAAATTGCAGGTCGGCATGGGAATAAGGGAATTGTTTCAATAATAGTTCCTGAAGAAAATATGCCATATTCGGAAGACGGGACGCCTGTTGATATTATTTTAAACCCTTTAGGAGTTCCATCCAGAATGAATGTAGGGCAAATTTTAGAAACAAACCTGGGATTAGCGGCGAAAAAACTTGACATGCATATGGCAACCCCGGTTTTTGACGGTGCAACCGAAGAAAATATTAGTACTTTGCTTGAACAAGCTGGTCTTCCTAAAACGGGTAAAATGCAATTGTATAACGGAGAAACAGGGCAACCTTTTGATCAAGAAGTTTTAGTTGGACAGATTTACATATTGAAACTCCACCATTTAGTTGATGATAAAATTCATTCAAGGTCAACAGGGCCATACTCATTAGTAACTCAGCAACCATTAGGAGGAAAGGCTCAATTCGGAGGACAACGCCTCGGAGAAATGGAGGTTTGGGCTCTTGAGGCGTATGGTGCAGCGAATATCTTGCAAGAAATGCTTACTGTAAAATCAGACGATGTAGAGGGCAGAAAACGAATGTATGAAAGCATTGTCAAGGGAAGAGACACATTGCAGCCAGGTTTGCCAGAGTCATTTAATGTTATGGTTAAAGAATTGCAGAGCTTAGGAATAGATGTAGAATTGATGAATGAAAAGGAAGTAAAGAAAGCTAAATAATTAATGACCAACTAGCAGTTATCTTTTAAGATGTTTGTGTGACTGCTTGTCATGTTACTGGCCAATTGATAATTATTAATTTTTTTAAGAGGTCAAAATTTGTATAATCTGTCAAATTTATTTGAGAAAGCTAAAAATCCTTTACAATTTAATTCAATAAGGATCAGGATTGCTTCACCTGAAAAAATTAGATCATGGTCTTATGGAGAAGTAAAAAAGCCGGAAACAATTAATTACCGGACTTTTAAGCCTGAAAGAGATGGTCTTTTTTGTGCGAAGATTTTTGGTCCTGTAAAGGACTGGGAATGTAATTGTGGTAAGTATAAGCATATGAAGCATAAAGGAGTTGTTTGTGAAAAATGTGGGGTAGAAGTTATCTTATCAAAGGTTAGAAGAGAACGAATCGGGCATATCGAACTGGCTAGCCCGGTAGCGCATATTTGGTTTTTTAAGAGTTTACCAAGCAGAATTGGTCATATGTTAGACATTCCTTTAAAAAATATTGAAAGAATTTTATATTTTGAAAATTATATAATAGTTGATGCTGGAAAAACATCTTTGAAGTACCTGGATTTGATTACTGAAGAAGAATTTCGGGAATTGGAATTAGAGCATGGAGAAGAATTTAAGGCCCTTATTGGGGCAGAAGCAATTGATTATTTACTGAAAAATCTTGACTTAGACACTCTCTCGGAAACTTTAAGAGAAGAATTGAAAATTGTAAGCTCGGTTCAAAATAGAACAAAACTGGCAAAACGGTTAAAAATAATAGAGGCATTTAGAAAGTCGGGGAACAAACCGGAATGGATGATAATGAAAGTGATTCCAGTTATTCCACCTGAATTAAGGCCACTTGTGCCATTAGAAGGCGGTCGATTTGCGACCTCAGATTTGAATGATTTGTATAGAAGGGTCATCAACCGAAATAACAGGTTGAAAAGATTGCAAGAGTTAAGAGCTCCACAAATAATAATACGAAATGAGAAAAGAATGCTTCAGGAAGCTGTATCCGCTTTGTTTGACAATGGGAGGAGAGGTAGGATTTTGCGTGGCTCTGATAAGCGACCGTTAAAATCCCTTAGCGATATGTTAAAGGGTAAGCAGGGCCGATTTAGACAGAATCTGCTCGGAAAGCGTGTTGATTACTCCGGACGCTCTGTCATTGTCGCAGGGCCAGAATTAAAATTCCACCAGTGTGGACTCCCAAAAAAAATGGCTGTGGAACTTTTCAAACCTTTTATATTTAGCAAGCTGGAAGAAAAAGGATATGCAACTACTATTAAAGCCGCAAAACGATTAGTAGAAAAAGAACAACCTGAGATTTGGGAAGTTTTGGAAGAGGTTGTTAAAGATCGCCTTATTCTCCTTAATCGTGCTCCCACTCTTCATAGATTGGGAATCCAGGCATTTCAACCAATATTGATTGAAGGGAAAGCTATTCAGGTTCATCCATTAGTTTGTACGGCATTTAATGCTGATTTTGATGGTGACCAGATGGCAGTTCATATTCCTCTGTCTCTGGAAAGCCAAATAGAAGCCAAGATGCTTATGCTGTCTTCGCATAACATTTTATCTCCTGCAAATGGAAAGCCGATTGCAACTCCATCCCAGGACATAGTTTTAGGATGCTACTATTTAACTAAAAAAAGGGGAGGAGCAAAAGGGGAAGGAAAAGTATTTGCCAGTTGCAAGGAAGTTCATATTGCTTATGATGCTGAGGAAATAGATATTCAGGCTAAGATATTTGTCAGAATAAACGGAGAATTGACTGAAACAACCGTTGGTCGAACTTTATTATTTGAAATTACTCCAAAAGAAATTCCTTTTTCTGCTGTTAATGAATTAATGTCTAAAAAAGTCTTGACCAATCTTGTTAACGAGGCTTTTCTGAAAGCGGGAAGAGAAAAAACAGTAATATTTCTTGATGATTTAAAAGAACTAGGATTTAAATATTCTACCAAAGGAGGAATAACTTTCTCTATTGATTATTTGAGGATCCCTGCAAGTAAGAATACCCTTGTCGAAAATGCAAGGAAAGAAGTTCTTAAAGTGGAAGGGCAATATAGGGATGGTTTAATTACTAAAGGAGAAAGGTACAACAAAATTATTGACATCTGGGCTCGTGTTACAGAACAGGTTTCTGATGAAATGTTTAATGAACTGGAAAGGGAAGACGAACAGATTGTAAACGGTAGTTCGGGGGAACAAAAAGAATTCAACCCCATCTTTATTATGGCGGATTCCGGCGCAAGAGGGAGCCATCAGCAAATTCGACAATTGGCCGGCATGAGAGGGCTTATGGCAAAACCTTCAGGAGAAATTATTGAGACACCTATTACGGCTAATTTTAGAGAAGGACTCACTGTTTTACAGTATTTTGTATCAACACACGGAGCAAGAAAAGGTTTAGCCGATACCGCATTGAAAACTGCTAATTCTGGTTACCTGACTCGCCGCCTGGTAGATGTGACACAAGATGTAATTATTACAAGTCGTGATTGCAAAACTCTTAATGGAATCGAAGTCATCGCGCTTGTAGAAAGTGGTGAGGTTATACAATCGCTCAGCGAAAGAATTTTAGGTCGAATAGCATTGGAAGATGTTAATGACCCCTTTACAGAAGAAGTCCTTCTTAAAGCAAACCAGATAATTGATGAAGACGCCGTTGAACTAATTGAAAATGCAGGGTTGGAAAAAGTTAAAATTCGTTCTGTTTTGACCTGCGAATTAACATCTGGCGTATGTGTAATGTGTTATGGGAGAAACCTTGCTACAGGCGCAATGGTTAATATTGGTGAAGCGGTGGGTGTTATTGCGGCTCAATCTATAGGTGAGCCAGGAACTCAGTTAACCATGAGGACATTTCATATTGGGGGAACGGCAAGCAGGATTACGGAACAAACATCCCTAAAAACAAAAAGGGGTGGTCGCGTTAAATACCTTAATCTCAATACTATACGAAATAAAGAAGGCCACATTATCGTTATGAAACGAAATGGCAAAATTATCGTTCAGGATGAAAATGGCCGAGAGAAGGAAAGGTTTTCCGTTGTATATGGCGCAAAGTTAAAAGCGCAGGAGGGACAGGAGGTAAGAATAGGGGATTTGCTTGCAGAGTGGGACCCATTTACAATGCCTATTATTACAGAAATGAGTGGAAAAGTAGCCTTTGGAGATGTTCTTGAAGGGCTTACTATGAGAGAAGAAGTAGACGAAGTAACTGGACTTTCAAGAAAAGTAATTGCCGAACACAGGGAAGAAAAACGACAGCCTCGTATTTCAATTAAGGATGATAAAAATAAAACCACAGCACGACATCTTTTACCGGCAGGTGCACATTTAATGGTGATGGAGGGTGATGATGTGCATGCAGGGGACTTAATTGCAAAAATTCCAAGAGAAACTACAAAAACCAAAGATATTACTGGTGGTTTACCAAGAGTAGCAGAACTATTTGAAGCTAGAAAACCTCATGAACAGGCTACTATTTCAGAAATTGATGGTGTAGTGAAATTTGGCGGATTTGAAAAAGGAATGAGAAAAATTATAGTGGTTAATGAAAACGATGAGGAAAAAGAGTATCTCATTAAACGTGGAAAACATATTAATGTGCATGAAGGTGACAGGGTTAAGGCCGGTGAACCATTAATGGGTGGAGCGGTAAACCCTCATGATATTCTTGATGTGTTAGGTGAAGAAGAACTTCAGAAATACCTTGTGAACGAAGTCCAGGAAGTATATCGCCTACAGGGAGTCCAAATTAATGATAAACATATAGAAGTAATTGTAAAACAAATGCTTCGTCATGTTATTATTGAAAATTCTGGGGACACTGATCTTCTCATTGGTGAACAAGTTTCAAAAAATAATTTTTCAAAAAAGAATGAAGAAACAATTCAAAAAGGTGGAAAACCAGCTCAATGTAGACCAATTCTGCTTGGCATTACTAAATCTTCTCTGAGCACAGATAGTTTTATTTCTGCTGCTTCTTTTCAGGAAACAACTCGTGTGTTAACAGAAGTAAGTGTTAGCGGAAAAGTTGATCATTTGAAAGGATTAAAGGAAAACGTAATTATGGGTCGTTTGATTCCAGCCGGAACAGGGGCAAAATACTATAAAGATATTGCAATAAAAGAAGAAAAAAGAGAAATACCAGAGAAAGATGATGAGGTAAAAGAACAGGAATCTGAAGCGCTGGTCAGCTGAATACACCTGAATCCGTTTTTACCCTTTTGCGAAGATTATCATCATTTATAATTAATTTATGTAAAAGTGCCTGCCAAAAAAAAATCAAATATAGTTTCTAAATGTTTTCACAATAACATTTTCCCTTTTGTAGGTCTTATTGGCTTTGCTTGCTGGGGGAAAAACATTTTGAGAAACCTGTGTGAACAGGGTGTTCTTTACACAGCCTGCGATTCTAACCAAAACCTCATTTTAGGACAAAAAAAATATTTCCCGCCATTAACTTTACCTCATCATTTGAACAAGCTCGGCAAAACAAAGATATAAAGGCTGTTGCTATATCAACGCCTGCTGCAGCGCATGTCAATTTTTATAAAACAGTCTTTATCGACGGGCAAAGATGTTTTTGTTGAAAAACCGCAGGCCTTAAAAATAATGAAAGGTCGAAAACTGCCAGAACTTGCCGAAAAGGAAAAGAGAACCCTGATGGTATGATACGTTTTACACGTATCATCCAGCAGATTTAAAACTTAAAGGACTTATTGGTTCAGGTGAAATTGGTAACATTAAATATATTTATTCTCTCAATTGCCCTCTGACTTAAAATGTATATTTTAGGGATATCTGCTTTTTATCATGATAGCGCTGCCTGCCTGGTAAAAGACGGTAACGTTTTTGCAGCGGCTCAAGAGGAGCGCTTTTCAAGAAAAAAACATGACCCCAGATTCCCCGGGAATGCTATTGATTATTGTCTTAAAGAAGCAGGAATTACCTCAAAACATCTTAATTATGTCGTTTTCTATGACAAACCTTTCTTAACATTTGAACGTCTCCTGTTGAGTTATTTAACTGTAGCCCCTAAAGGACTCAGATCTTGGTTGGAAGCAATTCCTTTATGGTTAGGAAAAAAACTTCATATAGCAAAAGTCATTCAAAAAGAGTTGGATATTGATAAAGAAATTCTATTTACCGAGCATCATGAAGCCCATGCCTCGTCCGCTTTCTATCCATCTCCTTTTAAAGAAGCTGCTATATTAACAATTGACGGAGTAGGGGAATGGGCTACTGCAAGTTATGGGTTTGGAAAGGACAAAGAGATTAACCTATTAAAGGAACTTCATTTTCCGGATTCTTTAGGGCTTCTGTACTCGGCTTTTACTTATTTTACCGGATTCAAGGTGAACTCCGGAGAATATAAACTTATGGGGTTGGCTCCTTACGGGGAACCTCGTTATAAAGACCTTATTCTAAAAGAGTTGGTTGATGTTAAGCAAGACGGTTCTATTCGCCTGAATCTTTCATATTTTGATTTTTTGGGCGGTCTCCGGATGACGAATCAACGCTTTTCTCAACTTTTTGGTGGTTCTCCTCGCAAGTCTGAAACACCCGTTACAAAAAGAGAAATGGATATTGCTGCCAGTATTCAGGAGATAACAGAGGAAATTGTTTTAAAAATGGCAAATCACGTTTATAAAGAGACTAAACTCAAAAATCTATGCCTCGCTGGTGGAGTGGCACTAAATTGTGTGGCTAATGGGCGGGTATTACGTGAAGGTCCTTTTGAAACTATCTGGATACAGCCTGCAGCAGGTGATGCTGGTGGTGCTTTGGGAGCAGCCCTCAGTGTATGGCATCGCTATCTTAATGAAGATCGAAAGATACCTGACGAACAGGACAGTCAGAAAGGTTCTTACCTTGGACCTGCCTTTTCTAATGAAGAAGTTAAAAGTTTTTTAGAAAAAAATCAATATCCATATCATTTACTACATAAAGATACAAGAGCACATAGCATTGCGAAGCAGATAGCCTTCGGAAAAATTCTTGGTTATATGGCCGGTCGTATGGAATTTGGACCAAGATCTCTTGGAGCAAGAAGTATACTTGGAGATCCGCGTAGCCAGGAAACACAAAGTATTATGAATTTAAAAATAAAATACAGAGAGTCATTTAGACCTTTTGCACCTTCAGTAATTAGAGAAAAAGTTTCAGAATATTTTGATACGGATGAACAAAGCCCGTATATGCTCATAGTGGCAAAAGTAAAAAAAGAAAGATGTTTTTCTCAGCCTTCATTTAACGGATTGGGAATTCTGGAACGCCTGAATTTTAAAAGGAGCGATATACCGGCTGTAACGCATCTTGATTATTCAGCCAGAATTCAAACAGTTAGTCAAAAAGATAAACCTGATTATTATGAGATAATATCAGAATTTGAAAAATTGACCGGATTCGCGGTTTTAGTCAATACAAGCTTCAATGTGCGTGGAGAACCGATTGTCTGCACACCGGAAGATGCTTATAAATGTTTTATGCGGACAAAAATGGATGTTCTAGTAATAGAAGACTTTATCCTTCATAAAGAGGAACAGCCTCCACGGGAAGAAGCTGAAGAGTGGGAAAATGACCTTATCCTTGACTGAGAAAAAAGAAATCCGGAAATTTGGAGCAGTTGCTCTTCCTTTCTTCGGGTTTCTATGTATTCTAGCTGTATGGCGACAGAAAGTTTTAGTTGCTTGTTTTTTTGGCGCTCTGTCGTTGCTGGGTACGGGGTTTTTAATATTACCGGGCATTCTAAAACCCGTATATGATAAATGGTTGCAAATTGCCCATTTTATAGGCAAAGCAATCACTGTGACAATGTTGACTATAATGTATTATTTTGTCATAACACCTTTTGCTTTGATGAAAAAAATATTTGGTGGTTCTCCTATTTCATTAAAGCCAGACAAAAGTGTTTCATCATATTGGGTCAGCCGTTCTGAATTAGCGCAACCAAAAGAAAGGTTTATAAAAAGATTTTAAGGAGTATAAAAATGCCAAACCAGTCCATAGTAAAAGAATTCTGGGAGTTTTTAAAATTTAGAAAACGTTACTGGCTCTTGCCTATTGTTATTGTGTTGTTCCTGTTCGGAGCGTTGATAGTTTTTACAGAGAGCAGTGCTGTAGCGCCTTTTGTTTATGCTTTGTTTTAACTGAATAGGGAAGCAACAGTAAAAATTTAATTGACAAAACTTTTTGAACTCTTTAAGATGGCAGGTTGTATTTGGAGCCGAGGTAGCTCATTCGGTAGAGCAAAGGACTGAAAATCCTTGTGTAGGCGGTTCGATTCCGTCCCTCGGCATTCCTTTTAATCCCTGCAATTGAAATTAATCACAGGTTCAACCCTTTGCCCTCATAAACCTCGTTTTTCCTCAATTGTGCCCATTTTGTTACATCAAGTTTCAGTTTATTGTACCAGTAGAGATTTCGCAGGCCTCGTTTCTTTAACCTTGCTTCTATTTTATCTTATCTGAAATCATTCATCTGCTTAAATGGAAATTTATTAAACCATTACCATACCTCTGTTAAAAAATCAAAATAAATGCAGTATAGAAAAAAGCGGTCATTATTGCAAACGCCACAACAAAAAGCGCTACGTTATTAAACACCCAAGAATTAAAATCTTCCTCTTTTTGAAAAGAGGAAATATAAGATTTTAAATTAGCTTTTGAATCTATATTCCTTTTTAGCGATTCACGAATTGAATCAAAAAGGTTTTTAATGCTAGATGAAAAATCAGCCATAGCTTAAGTTTTCTGAACTAGTTGGTCAATGAAAATTTCTCTATTAATGACTTATAAAAAAATTGATACGGTTTTTCTTTGTAATTTTATTAGCATAAGGGTTAATGCTTGATAATATCATATTCAGGACTGATAGGGTAAGAATGTTGGAAGTAAAAAGAATTGCTGTTTAGTCAGCGGGTTGGAGAATAATAACTTTAAGCAGATTAAAAAAAATTCTGTATTTATAGTTTCTCCAGCAAAAAAAGCTTTCGTGTCCTTTGTGTACTAAGCTATTTCAAACACTGCAGTGGTTTACCTTGGATTCCACGTCTCCTTTACTATTTTCCATTTACCATCTTCTCGCCTCAAGTATAATTTTTTAATACCTTTATCATTATATAAATCCTCGAAAAAATTTTGGATAAATTGTATTTCCCCCCTACTATTTTTAATAGTAATTTTTAAATCTTCAGCAGTAACAGTTATTTCTGAAAATTTTTCAAATGTCTTTTTTTTGTGTGCTCTCCATTGGTCAAGGTCCATCTTTCTTCCTGTAAATCTTTTGGAATAAAATGAGATAAAAGTATCAATATCCTTTTTCTCCCAGGCATTTATCCATCTGGCATAAATTGTTTTTAGTTTATCTTCATCCGTTTCTTTCTCTATATCAATTTTTTTTACTTTATTAAACAGTTTTTCTCTGTCAAATTCCAGGGCGGTCACCTTTGACTTAAGAAACGCTATCTCTTTTTCTCTTTTACTAAGAGCAGTTCTGATAGTTTTAAGTTCCTTGTTTTCTGCTTCAGAAATAGAAAAATTTAATTTCAAGTCATTACCAAACCGTTGCAGGTTAAAAGCCGGTTTCTTTTTGAGATAGAATTCTATCTTGGCATAATCTTCAGGAAGATCATTAATAAAAAGAACTCTTTTGATAAATGGATCGTGTCTTGAAATAGAAGGTTTGTTAGCCATTAGCGTAGTTTTTTCAAAATCTATAACAAACCTTAATGGACTATCGAGAAAAAAGGCAGTATACTTCGCTCCTCCATTATAACTGATATTTATAATTGAAGAAGATTCTAAGGAAATTGCATTAACTCTATTTATAATATATATTTCTTTTGCTCGCGAATGCTTTCTGATCGAAGGAGCTTTTATCTCAACCTTCTCTAATTTAGGTTTGTCTTTTTCTGTTTGTTCTGTTTTTTTTGAATTCAGGGGAATAGAGTCTGATTCATTTGTTGCGCTGGTTTCAATTTGAGGAGTGGACCTTTTTTCTTCATTTACTTCCTTTTTATTGCGGAAAGCGCTACACGACATTAAAAGAGATATACTTATAAAGATAGACAAAGATAGATATACTCTTTTTTTCAAAACATTAACCCCCATTAAAAAACAGATTTCAGACTGTGAATGTTTCAGGATATGGATTTGGTTATTAAATATCAAGGTAAAATTGACCGGTCTTTAGGAGAATGCTTTCTGTTTGTGCTTTTTGTCAAAAAAGGTACAGGACGATGAGGGTTAATGGAGTCAAATATAAAGCTATGCTAAAGATCGCTCCGAAGTGGAATTAAGCCACTGTATTTGCCCTGGGTGTGCAAAAAAATCTAACCTCAATTTTATGATGGAAATGAGGGACTGGAAGCAGAAGAGTAAAGATTAATTTGACCTCGATTTTCTGATTTAATCAATCGTAATCAAACGGAGTTAATGGTTTTGATTTGTCGTCACTTTCTTTGATTTTTTTTAGAGATTCATCAAAAATATTTTGTAAAGACTCCGATCTCTTTTTATGGTCATTTTCTGAATTCTTAAATTTTTTTTCTATCGTAACTTTCTGCTGCTTGGATTTGATTAATGCGTCTTTGAAGCGGTCACCGGTAGATTGTTCAAGAATAGGCCTTCTTTCCTCAACAACCTTCCCGTCTTTACGGTCAATAACCAATATTGTGTTGCAACAGGGGCACTGAATTTCAAAGAATTGCATTTATTTAACGGTTTCCAATCATTAGCGATTTATGATAT
>Ga0187827_10001983_pt1 | contig 28744 bp, 28 predicted proteins | sample ETNtaG_39_FD_167969 | JGI IMG/M metagenome (GOLD analysis project Ga0187827, IMG submission 167969) | Marine microbial and viral communities from oxygen minimum zone, Eastern Pacific Ocean - ETNP2014_SV_150_PacBio MetaG (Illumina Assembly) | ecosystem: Environmental > Aquatic > Marine > Hypoxic...
ACAGAAGCTGGACTTGAACATTTTAGTAGGCGAACAACCAGGGATATCGATATACTGCTAGTTGTAACTGACCCAACTGCTAAAGGTGTATTAACTGCCAAACGAATTCAGGAACTAATCAAAACTCTCAACACAAATATTCGCAAAGCCTACCTAGTGGTAAATAGACTCCCTCCTAGATTTGTGGATAAAGTAAAGGATCTAGAAAAAACTTCGGGATTAGAATGCATTGCTGTAATCCCTGAAGATCCATTGGTTCAAGAATTCGATTTAAATGGTAAACCCATTCCAGATCTTCCTGCATCATCATTAGCATTGAAAGGCGTTACTGAACTCATAAAGAAACTCGAAATACCTGAGGTTCCCAAAGGTGAAATCTCTAGGTGAAATTAGCGGTAGTAGGCAAAGGAGGTGTAGGGAAGACTAGTATTACTGGAACGCTTGCTAGACAATTAGGCAGAGAAGGCTACAAGACATTAGCAATAGATGTAGACCCCTCAATGAATCTTGCTTACTCTCTTGGAATATCATCTAATATCGCTTCTAAAATAACACCTTTATCGGAAAACCATTCGCTTATAGCAGAACGGACAGGTGTAACCCCAGGCTCGTCAGGCGGAGTATTCAGCCTAAATCCAACCGTTAACGATATAGCTGAGAAGTATGGAATAGCCGGTCCAGATGGAATCAGGCTTCTGGTAATGGGAACTGTAAGAGCAGCTGGCGCTGGATGCATGTGCCCTACAAACTCGTTGGCTAAAGCACTTGTTAGACATCTAATGGTATCAGCAAAAGAAGCTGTAGTTATGGATATGGAAGCCGGACTTGAACATCTTGGAAGAGGTACTGTGAGAGGTGTAGACGCAATGCTTTGTGTAGTAGAACCTAGAATGCAATCCATTGATACAGCACGAAGAATTAAGGATCTCTCCAAAGAATTAGGTGTAAAGTCACTACTTATTGTAGGCAATAAGATGAAAAATAATTCAGAACATGTTTTTCTAAAAAAGGTTTCAGCTGAATTGAGAATACCTCTTCTGGCGACAATTCCCTACGATGAATCAATTGAGCAGGCAGATATGGCAAGAGTAGCGCCTATAGATTTTGCTCCTGATTCACCCGTAGTTAGTGCTATAGAATCACTAAAGAGCTCCTTAATAATGAAGTTTCCTTCAACCTAAATTACGATTAATATTCTCTTGAATAAAATTCTATAATTGAAAATACGATTGGTGCCGCAGACCAAATCAATAATCCTATGCCAAGAGGCACGAAGGACCCACCAATTCCAAAGTAATTTACCATAAAGCGTGCGGGAAGCGATGGAGATAAAATAGGATTTAATATTAGATGCATAATTGTATTAGAAATCTCAATTGGGTTTAGAAATATGAAGTAGAAATAGGCTTGTGTCTCATTCACCGTTATGAGCATATATCCTAAAAATCCACTACTATAGATTAGTGTAAAGAATAACCAAGTAAATAAAGCTAAAGAGACAGCCATCGTTCTACTTGCAGATATTACTGAAATGGCTATAGCTAGCCCTATCATAACTGATGCTGAACCAACCATAACCAATATACTGTAAATAAAATTTAAAAATCCAATACTGATTATTTCTTCTTCTCCAATTGATGGAAGCATTGCAAGCCCAAACCCAATGCCCATCATTAAAGAAATCACTAGAAGTAGCCCAAAGAATTTCCCAATAATAATTTCAAGTTTCCTAATAGGTTGGGTTAGCAGAAATGAAAGAGTATCTTGTTCCTTCTCAGTAACTATACTTAACGAGCCAACAATTAACGTAATCAATCCACCAAAAGATATAGCATGTGCTAGAAATATCCCGGTTTTTCCAGGAATATTGGAGTAAGAAAAAAATCCCAAAAGCATCAGTACTATGTACGGGATCTGCAGGATAAGTAAAAAGAAAATAACGGATAGAACCAGAAACCATCTGTTACTAATGGATTCTTTAAACTCTTTCTTAGCTATTGCTAGGATAGATGAAACCGGCAACTCATCACCACTCCTCACTTCCACCAGTAATCTTCAGAAACGCCTCTTCCATATTCGGCTCAGATATCTTAAAATTTTTAATCGCCGATCCCATTTCTCCTATAGCTTTCAAAACAGAAATCTTTCTTATGGATTCGGTTGAAACTATCACGAACTCATCTTTTACGGATACATTTTCAGCTCCAGACTTGAGAAGAAGATCTTTAACATTATCAATTGACTTAGGATTCAAATTCTTTTGAATAGTTAATGTGATGGTAGTTTTCATCTTCATTTTTCTATGTAACTCATCTGTATTCCCTATAAATAGAAGCCTTCCTTTATTCATCACCATTACTTTTTCAGCTATCTCATTTATATCACTAAGCAGATGAGTTGAAAGAAGAATAGTTTTTTTCTTCTTTGACTCTGCTTTTATCATCTCCTTAAACTCCAAAACCCTCTTTAAATCAAGATTTGCAGTTGGTTCATCAAAAAGTAGGATAGGGCTATCTGCCAACCCTGTGATTGCAAGCATTAACCTCTGGCGTAACCCTTCAGAAAGATTTTTGGCAGGTTTGTTTGCATAGTGTTCAAGTTTACTTTTTTCAATACTTTGGTTTACAGCATTCTTTGCAATCCCTTTAATGTCCGCATAAAACTTCAAATTATCTATGACAGTTAGGTTAGGGTACAACATAAACTGTTGAGGAATGTAGGTAGTCTTTCTCCTTATTTCTCTCCCTTTTTTCTTAACATCTAATCCATCCACAAGTATATTGCCATTATATCGTACTAATCCAAGTATACATTTCAGTAATGTAGATTTACCTGCACCATTAGGGCCAATCAACACTACAACCTCCCCTTTCTCAATTTTAAAGTTGAGATCATAGATGACTTTGATCTTATCGTATCTCTTTGATAAATTTTCAACTTCAATCAATATAGATATATCTATCCTACATCAAACTAACAGACTATTAGTATATTAAAACCATAATGTTCTTTATAATAATTATCGAAAGCTAAATCCCACATAACTCGATATATTTATTTAATCACGTTGTATCGAGGTTAGTTGTTATTATGGCTATATCTAGACGAAATTTTCTCAAATATGCAACTGCAGCTCTTATAGGTGGATCAGCGACGACTCTATCTACCCAATATCTATTATCCACTTCTTCAAGATCCTCCGCGACAGATCCCACACCTTCCAATATGCCTGTAGTTGATGACCTTGATGCACGTTATAAACCTCCTGAATACCTTGAATTAATGGAATGGTTACAAGATGTATCAAAACCGTACAAAGGTAAAAAGTTAGTAACCGCATTTGAGTTGGAGCCTTCTCCTCTTGGGTTACAGAGAATGGACCCTGATTACTTTAAGCATACAGGGATAGATGTAGGATATGAACTTGCACCCTATACACAAAACCTCTTGAACACAACCTTGGCAATATCAACGCAGGCACCTACATATGACTTGATTAATGTAGATAACTCTCAGTTAGCCCGATTCAAAGATCACTTGATTCCTCCACAAGAATTGGCTGAACGATACCCAGAAATCACCTTTCCGAACTTAGATACAGATGACTTCTTTGATTCAGCGTGGGCATTCTCTTCCAAATACCCTCAGGATCTCATATTCCCACCATACGGAAAGCATCTTGATGGAAAGGTATTCGAATGGCCACAGGATATGCCTATGATGGTTCGTTTCTATCGAAAAGACCTTTATGAGAACGAAGGAATAACTCCTGGGAAAACCTGGGAAGAATACCGTGAAGATCTAAGAATGTTTAACGATTCATCAGCAGGTTATTTTGGGGGTGCTAGCATGGCATTCTCCCACATCTCTATAATATTTGAATACCTAAACCATCTTCATAGCTTTGGTGGAAAAATCTGGGAGATAGATGAAGATGGGATAAGATGTGTAATCAACAGTGATGAAGCTATAACAGCACTTGAAAATTATGTACAACTCAAACAATATTCTGATCCTGTATCCAGTAGCTCAACTTGGGCAGAAGTTGGATTAATGATGACTGTTGGTAGAGTAGTAAATGCAATTCAATTTGCAGATTACGCCTCAACAGTCAATAATCCAATACAATCAAAAACACCCGGAAAATGGGGTTATCTAAAAACGCCAGAAGGACCTGAAGGCTCCTTTTCCACATTCGCTGGCGCAGGGGTTGGAGTTTCTCGCTACTCCCGTAACCCTGAAGCAGCTTGGCTTTGGCTACAATGGGCTACTAGCTTGGGAACCCAGAAAATGGTTATACAGGATCCACTACATCATTCTGTACCCACCAGAATGAAAGTCTACAATGATCCAGTAATCCAACAGAAGATAGAAACTGGTAATCTAGATTATCTTAAGGTGATTAAGGATATTATGGCAGAGAGCCATGTTGCAACTCTAATATCTTTTCCAGCCTGGCCTCAAATTAGACTTATTTTAAGTAGAAGTCTTTCACAATGCTGGAGTTCAACATTAACCCCACGTGAGGCTATAAAGCAAATACAAGAAGAGATAGATAAAGTGGGACCCGTCTTCAAATTCTAGGTGAGTAAAAAAAATTGAAACACTACTTCTCAATTCTTTTTTCAATGATTTTGTTATTCTCATTATTACCAGTATTTACACTACCTGCAAGCGGTTTCAGTGGCAAATGGACAAGATCTTTTGACACCTATGATGGAAAAAGCACGTACACCCTTGTTTTAGATAGCCCTGACGAAGTGACCAGAAATACGAACTTAACCATAACTACGTCACTCCTTCTAGATCATATGGATAAATACAAACAATATTTCTTCTATTCAACAATAGAGCTAACTATAGAAACAGATACTGGTTCATCAATAAAACGAACAATATCATTTGGTGGTTACCCCATCGGAGAACAACCTGAACGATTATACCCTGGTAGCCGCTGGGGACCAAACACATTCACTATAGATCTATCAAACGAAACTATCAATATTCCTTTTGGAGGAGCAGTAGATGCTACCATTTATGCAAGGGTGAATATTGCAGAATTCGTAAATAATCCCTTTCTTGTTGAGCAACTGCCTTCCACGACATATGAATCTTTCTCAGTTACTGCAGGCACATTTAGAATTATAAATGAATCAAATTTTATGTCTGACTATTTTCCATATATTATTGGCTTGACAGTGGGCATAACGATATTCATTGGACTAGTTTTTCGTAATCAACGTAGCTCCAATTAAAAAAAATAGGTGGTATAGGTATAGTTGACATAAAACAACTCTGAAAATGTCGGTCCTACGAGTTCTTCTCTATATGCTATTGATGAATCCACTGACGATGTGAAGTGGAGTCATTTCTTCGATGGAATTGATTTAAGTGTAGGAATAACCGTCAGTGGAGATCTAATCTATCAACATACGCCCGATGGTTCTCTACATATTTTTAATGCTGAAACAGGTTCTCCAGTGTTAACCAAATCTTTCGGTAATCCCGCTATTCTTTATCCCTAGATTATGGATGCTGACGTATATGGTAATTGGTCTCTTGTTCAGATAGTTGCTGGAACGCCATTCTTATACTCATTTGTACAATATTCTGGATACTTGTTCTCATTATCTCCGGATACAAACACAATAAATAGTATAATTATTGGACTATCCACATATCCAAATAACTACAATCTTATAGCTATTTATATTGCAATACCTGACAGAAGTTTTATTAATAAGTTCAACTCTATTAATTTATAGAAGGAGTTCTTAGAATGATCCAAAAAAAGTTCTTAATTGTTGGAGTAACTATCGCAGCCCTAATAATGGGAGTAAGTATTTCAGTATTTGCACTAAATAACACAAATAGTACAACAGTGGTATCAATGTTACCAAACGCTCCTGAATACGCTTGTTCCGATGGTCAACCTGCTTCAGAGTGTGCTCAACTAAAACTTACGTGTGGTAACGGCATAATTGATCCAGGAGAAGACTGTCAGAATTGTGCTTTTGATAGTGGCTGTCCTTCAGGCCTTGTTTGTGGTAATATTAGTGGTAGCAATGACTATGTCTGTCACTATCCGGCAGGTTTATGTTTAGCTGGACCTGCAGGGTAAGATGCGATGAAAACGACTAAAAAGACGATTATTATATCTTACTCGCTTGTACTTATGCTATTAGCTCCTCAAGTAGTTTTGGCATTGGCGCCAGGAGCTCCGAATTTTGCTCTTGGCCTCACACCGCCTCTTGGTGTAGAAGTTGCAGCTGGAGGTTCTGCAACTGTCACAGTCTCTATTTATTCAGAAGAAGGTTTTGAAGGAAAGGTAGATCTAACATTAATTGATCCGCCTGCCGGTGTAACCGGTACATTTGAACCTAATCCCGTTATTGTACCTGGATTTGATGTAGGAGCATCTGTCGTAACTATTGAGGTTGCTTCAACAGTCCCTGAAGGCGAAATAGAATTAACCATAGGAGCAACAGATCCTGCAGGAGTAGTAAAAGACAAGACCAAACCCTTGAAAATAACTGTAAGTGGTGCAGCTGCCCCTGAACCTGCTCCTGCCCCTGAACCTGCTCCTGCCCCTGAACCTGCTCCTGCCCCTGAACCTGCTCCTGCCCCTGAACCTGCTCCAGCCCCTGCAGGCCCTGGAAACCCGGGTCCAGCACAAACGGTTACAACTACTATAACCACTATATCTACTACATCTACAACTGTAACTACAGCAACCACAGTTGAAATAACCACTACCCTAATATTAACTACCAAGACTTCAACCATTAACCAAAAAACAACGCTTGATGGATTTGATCAAGTAAACGACATGACATATCCACTTGCAACACTCGCAGTTGTTGCAGTTTTAATTAGTGTCGCAGTAATAGCATTACGTAAACCAAAGTCTTGATACGTAAATATTCATAGATATTTTTTCAATCTTGCCTTATGATACATTATTTTCTGAAATATTTAGATAATTTCATAAAGATTTTACGTTTTATATGATAAAATTGTAATTATAATATGTACTAGTAAGCAAAGTTTATAACGCATTTACTTTTTCATATGACTATCTTGGCAGACCAATTGATAAAGGTGGATCATGTTACAAAGAAATATGGACGCTTTAAAGCAGTACGTGACGCATCATTTACAGCTGATCGTGGAGAAATACACGCAGTTTTAGGTCCAAATGGTGCCGGTAAGACTACACTTTTCAGATGTATGCTCGGGCTTCTAAACTTTGAAGGATCTATTACTGTAGATGGAAATGATGTAAGGAAAGGAGGAAAATGGATAAGAGGTCAAGTCGGGTATTTACCCCAACATTCTTCACCATATGACGATATGTCTGTTGAGGCTAATCTAAAGTTCTACGCTGGTTTGAAAGGAATAAACTCTAACCGTGTCGAGGAAAGCCTAAAAGAGATTAGACTCACAAGGTTCAGAGACCGGAAAGCTGGAGCCCTCTCAGGAGGAATGAAGCAAAGGCTTATGTTAGGAATATCTCAGTTATCAGATCCGCCTATATTGATTCTTGACGAGCCTACTGCTAATCTTGATGTCCAAGGACAATTAGAGTTCAGACAACTTCTGGGAGAGATCTTGGATAAAGGGAAATGTGTCCTAGTTTCAACACACTTGCTCAGAGAGGCTCATGAGATCAGGTTGTTTAAAGGGCATGTTTTAGTTGTTAATAAAGGACGAGTAGTTCAAGCAGGAGGTGTTGAAGACTTTATGAAAGATGCTGAACTAAAAGATCATCTTTTTATTGATACAGGTGAAAATAAACCCGACGCTATGGTTAAAGTTGTGCGAGATTTGGGTTTCAAGGAGGCAGAGGTACATAAAGCACAGATAGTTGTTGAGTGTAATCATGAGGAAAAATTCACGATACTTAAGGGATTGAGCGATAAAGGATTTACACCAGAAAGCTTCAGAGTTGAAGAGCCTAGCCTTGAGAAAGCATTTATGCAAATGACTTCAGATGACCTTAAAACGACTACGGAGAAAGTAACGAAGAAGTGATTGAAATGTTACCACCAGTTATTTATATCATTAGGAAAGAATTTTCAGATTCTATTAGAAGCCGTTGGCTAATAGCATTCACCGTAATCACATTCTTTCTCGTCATAGGACTTCCATTCGTAGTGGCCTATTCCTTAGGCTTAATGGCACCCACTATACAAACACTCATTGCTGGAACTAGTGAAATTGTTTATCCATTTTTACCATTAATTGCGCTTCCAATTGGTTCCGCAGCACTAGTAGGGGAGAGAGATCGAAATACCCTTGAACTGCTTCTTTCACAACCAATATCGAAAATTAACGTGTTTGTAGGAAAATTCTTTGGAATGTTTTTCGCTGTATCTGCAGCTATCTCTATTGGAATGGGTGTGGCAGCCTTAGTAATTATGGAAGCACCTACATTGGAATATTTCTCTGTCCTTGTAATAGCATATGGATTAACGGCAGCTATGTTAGGTTTGGCCTTAATGATATCTGCTTTTAGCAAGGATAGATCAATGGCGTTGGGTATTGCGCTATTCTTTTGGTTCCTATTCGCTGTACTTATCGATATGGGATTCTTGAGTTTAGTAGTCACTGTAGCTTTTGACCCTGTCTACTTGATACCTATAGTGGCAATAAATCCTCTTGAGTTGGTAAGGCAGATAACAATATATGCGTTGTTGGTTGGTGAAGATTTCGCTGTTAACCTTGCAACATTAGGACCTCTTGGTATAGCAATGGTGAAAATTTTTGGTGCAGAAGGAATACTTCCATTCCTATATACATCAATGGCCGTATGGATACTTGCTCCAACAATAACCGCATTTGTAACATTCATTAAGAAAGATATATAGGCTACCACTTGTCGTATAAGACAAAATGTCCAAAACATCCTCAAAAAGACCGATGTTTAAAGCTGCAGGAATAGTTCTTGCTATACTTGGAGTGGGGACTATTGCTTTTGCGCTTATCTCAGAGCCCTCAAAATTTGAATTCAATATCCCTGGACAACCAGTTGAATTTTCTGAAGTAAGAGGCCAAACCAATTTCCAGAGATATGGAATGGGAGGCTTTGGTGTCGCTCTAATTTTTATTGGTTTTAGATGCTACAGATATGTACCTCCGGCAGAAAGAGAAAGAGATTATGTTTCAGAAGAAGATTTAGATTAATAAAATAGGTACCATTCAGTGCGTGTAATTTCTTTTTCAGAGAAATCTCTAAATCACTTACATAACATATTACATGAATTATTGTTATCGTCTTTTTCTTTTCCGTAAACGTTTTCGCCAACGCAAAACAAATACGCTTACAAACAGGATGCTAATACCGATTAAACCAATCCTTATTGTTTGACCTTGAATAGAAGATTCAAATATTATCTCTAAAGGACGAAAACCAGTGTTAAAATCCTGCAAGTTAAAGGATGGAAGAATTTCTTCAGAGAATCCATCACAGGTCGGTTCACCAGTATATAGTTTAGTGACCTCATTTTCCAGCATCTCTTCAGTTATACCTTGGATCCAATTATCATTATAATACCTACCTCTGAGATTATGTTCACCAACTGTATCTTTCGCAATAGTGGCAATATCTTCAATATCCTCATCTGCCAGTCCGGTTACAACTCGATTATCTCTTAACCACTCTAACTCTATTTTCATTGCTTCAAACCAATCGAAATCATCAGGGGATATCCCTAATGTAGATTCAAGATCGTGCTCTTCCTCTATGGTTATTTTAGACTCAAACTCTCTTGTCAACATATTGAAGCTAATAGGGTAACCAATTCCATCGAAGATATTAGAAAGTTCAGTCATGTTTTCATTGCTTAAACCAGTCGCATTTTCAGCTGAAATTGCAATGTAAATACCTGGAAGTGTTTCGTTAATATGAGGTACTAAAGTAACTTTCAGGTTACCTTTAGTCAAATTTGAAATCTGGGTAGGCGGTTGCTCTGGAAGCAATTGCATATACGAAATATCCAATACCCAACCTTTACCTCTTCCTCCCATCATATTTAGATCTAAAAGCCTTGTTTCCATATCATCAGTTTCAAGAACAATAAACTGTGTCCCTGTTGTAATGTTCCTCGTTGGCATCTGCAACCGAATATCTAGACCCTTCTCTTCAAATAGATCAAATGGAGTAAGAATAACGGCTAAGGACTCATTATAATGTGATCTATAAATTACTGATTCTCTTATAACAGTTACATTTTCACTTTCTCCTATTGGGTCTAAATTAAATTTAAGACTTGGTTTATTTAAAATGAATTCAGATGCATACCATCCAGTCGGACGATAACAACCAGTTAAAGCAGAAGCACTACCAATATCTAGTGTTCCAGCACCCATAATCGATACTACTAATGCAAGAATCAGTATATTGTATATTGTTTTCATATACCATAACCCAATTACTTTCAAGTAATTTATGTATATTTGTATTAATATCGAATAAAGTTTAACATATTTTTTCTTGTAGAAAATATCCTATATGCAAAACATTCAATTTTTCAATATCATTATGTAAAGTTTTAAGTCAGAAATATTATCTAGAATCCACGGAATCTCCAAATAACAGCAACTATACCTATAACTACTACTATGAGAAGTGGATATATTATCAACCGAGGATCTATGTCCGGAACTTCATCTTCTGGTTCTTCGAGAGATCTTTCCCATTCTGCATCACCAACAAATACTGCTCCAGCAAAGTCAGGGTTCGTAACCCCAGATGCAAGTTCAGAAATCTCTACTGCTAATCTTGTTGACCTAATGAATTTAACGCTGTGTGATCCCCCTTGTTCATCTTCAGTGACCAACAAAACTTGTGCCCAATATGGTTTTGTGACTTCCGGATCAATTTTTACTATCTCTCCTCCATCATGGTTTGAAACATAGAGAGTACTGCGCTGAAAATTATGTAGTAATATCCCAGGTTTTTCTCCCTGAAACTCATGCAAAACTGATACACTATGATCAATATTTGAAATACCCACTATCTTATTTTCATTTGCTAATGATACTAAAATGTCGCTACTGAAATCCCCAAAATCAGGTGGAGCTATCATTAAGCCACTTGGACCCACATTACTACCTAAGTTTGTAATGTGTTCAACTTGACCTGTTTCATCAATCGCCCAAACAGAGCCATCATCTGTGACTGCTATCAACCTATAGCTCCAGGTTTTCACAATATCAAAGGTAAGGCCAGCGATATTACTTCCTGGAGAGGGAACCACAAATTTCCTATTTGATAGACCATCTTCTGAGAGCTCAAAAATTGCATCTCCTTTATTCACATAGACGTTTCCATAAGGAAAGGTCATCCCAAGACTGACTGCTATATGAGTCTCTTCTCCACCTTTAAAAGCACCTGCAAAGAGCTCAACTGTTTTTGTTCGAGGATTCGCTAAGTTGATCCTTGCACCATCATCACCTAAACCAACTATAAATCCAGTTTCACTCCAAGCAATACTAGAAGGCTTGTCCATAGACATAAAGGAAGATGAATCTATTTGACCAAAACTTATAGCCATTAATCCTAATATGGTAACAACTAATCCCAAAGATAATATGTATGAACTTCTATGTATCAATCTATTCAGTCGTTATAGGCAATGAATAAACCATATAAACCTTTCATATCTACTATTGACACTATAATCTTATTATTGATGATGGATTTCTATAAATATTCTTAAAATATAGTTCCAGGAATATTGCTATTTAATTGAATTCTCAATATTAACCAAAGGTGCAGAAATCTATTACAAGAGTGAATATCGAGAAAACCTAAATAGGATTTTTTATTACATATCCTTACCTTTATGCCAGTTTTCAATTATTAGAAGTAGAGGTATACTGATAAGAGAAAAAAATGCCATAGCAATAAATCCATTAGTAAATCCCATATTAAGAGAATCCTGACTCGATGCCACAAGACTGCCAATCCAAGGTCCAACCGTAAAACCTGCAAACCTAAACATACTTCCAAACCCCATTGCTAATCCACGATTAGAAACATTGGTTCCACGAGCAATATTCACAGTAGCGCTCATAAAAGCTAAGGAAAATCCAAGACCAAACAAAGCCATCATGAGCAACAACCATCCTCCATCTGAAGATAAAACAAATCCTATGGTGGACATCGCCATAATCAACAATCCCCATTCCATAAAATGGGTGATTCTTTTTGTGTTATCAATAAGACGTCCGAACGGGAGTCGTCCAAATGCACCAGTAAGAGCTTGAGTAGTAAAAAGGGCGCCTATAAAAAACTCATTAAATCCTAGAAACTTGACATAAAGAGGAGCTAATACGCCAACACCTGCTAGCAAGAGGCTGAAACAGAAAATCGATATCCAACCTGTCCAAATAACTCCACTTCGGTAAATCTTGATGGGCTTTAACGAATCTTCAATCTTTTCATTAGCATTAACATTACTATGAGCTCTTGTACCAATAACAATAACGATAGCTATCATTGGTAGTACTGCAGTCGCTAGAAATGTATCTCTATAACCCATCTGCATAATAAGTAATGCTCCCACTATTGGACCGGTTGCAAAGCCCGCCTGAATAGCAGCGTTAAATATTCCATATACTCTACCAAGTTTATCTGGGGAGGAGATATCTCCTACATAAGCAGATATTGATGCATCGAAAAGTACAGTTCCTGCACCTGCAACTGCGAAGCTTAATATTACATGTAATGGATCTGTGGCGATCGATATATACGCTAGAGAGCCTGTCCAAAAAAAGGTACCAATGATAATGGGTATACGTCTACCTATTCGATCTGAAATAAAACCTGCTGGAACGGCTAAGAGAACACCTGTCAATCCAAGAATTGAAGCTGCATAACCAACCTCAAGAATTGAAGCGCCAAGTTTTTCTTCCATAAAAACTGGAATAAATGGTCGTTGCAAGGCAAAACTGAAGAATATTAGGAAAGTAACTACACTTAGCAATACAAGGGGTTTTAATAAAATTTTATGAATATTTTCCCCCCCTTTTATCTCCATACACCGTAATCTAACTTCTATTAACAGTACTTCTATTGTGTCTCAGAAATAAATAGATAATCTACATCTCCTTTTTCCAGAATCTTAACTCTACTGCTTGCAAGATCACTGAATTTCTGGGCATCAACTCTATTTCTTATTATACTTCCAAAATGCATTGGGAAAGCGAGTTTTGGATTATTTTTTTTCAATTGCATGTGCTTCTTCATAAATCATAAAATACGTTCCACCTACAGGTATCAACATCAAGTCTACATATAACCCATCCATCTCTGGTATGAAGTCAGTATCACCAGTATGATAAAAGATCATCTCACCCACTTTGAATACAAAACCAACCCCTCCCATTTGACTAGGGTGAAACGGGACTCCATATGGACTGAATTTATTGACATTGTATGCTGGTACAGCTTTTACATTCACTCCAAATGCATCTATTCATTCGTCAGATACCCCAGTCTTCACTTCCATCAGGTCAGTATACTCCAAACATGATATACAGTCTTGAGGCACAACTATTGCGGTCGATTCTGAAGATATATTCTGAATATCATCTGGACTGAAGTGATCAAAATTCGGCTATGCTACCAGAATCAAAATCGACACATCTTCCTCCATTTATGTTGAATGGATCTGTGTAATTTACTGTATCATTTTCTATCCTGAAGCAGTCATGACCAACCCAAGATATCTTCAGGCCGGGACACTAGCCAGAAAATATCAAATACAGCAATATCTAACTAAGAGACATGTGTATTAAAAATAACCACATAACTGTTTATCATTTTAAATTTATAATTACTATTTATACTATAATGAATATCTTATGATTGTGCCGGATATGGTATCTTCAACATCACAGAATTCGTACTAAAACATATTAAAAAACTAAACCGTAAAAAGACCTAAAAAAAGAAAACGCAGATGAAATATATTTGAACACCTTAACAATCAAAGAACAACAAAATATTTTGAAAGTACTAAAACCGCCATCCGTAAAGATAGTTTTAATCGAAGTCTCTAAAATGCTGAAAGAATATTTGGGTAATCAAACTGCTCTAAATCAGATAAGTGTCAACTGGGGTAGTGATCCTTTCAAAGTTCTGATAGGCACCATATTATCACATCGAACTAAAGATGAAATGACTTCAAAAGCCGCAGAACAACTCTTTATGAGATTTAACACACCTTCAGACCTTGCAGAAGCAAATGATGAAGAAGTTCAGAGTCTTATCCGATCAACCGGATTCTATAGGGTGAAAGCTAGACGGATTAAGCAAGTATCACAATTGTTGCTCGTTAAATTTAACGGTAAGGTTCCTGAAGATATGGAAAGTCTTTTATCATTACCTTCAGTAGGTCGCAAAACAGCTAACTGTGTACTTGTCTATGGTTTTAAAAAGCCTGCCATACCTGTTGATACACATGTTCACCGCATATCAAATCGCCTAAACCTTGTCCAGACTAGAACTCCTGAAGAAACAGAAGTTAGACTGACAGAGATAATTGATAAAAAATATTGGTTGAATCTTAATGATATATTTGTACGATTCGGAAAGACTATATGTAAACCAATTGGTCCCAGATGTATAATATGTAATCTCAGAATACACTGCGCATACTACATTTTGAAAGTAAAAAAATCTCAGTAACACCAAGCTTCTAGAGGCTTCAAAGCATTCTTCTCAATGTGCTTCATCACCTCTTCAACATCCGAAGCATATAGAAACTTCTCTTCTCCACCAGGTAAATATATTCCTGACTCTTTATTAAAAATACGCTCAGTAGTATTAATACAATATTTCTGATTGGATTTGATTAAGGAATGCACAATTGAAATAAAGATGAAACCACCACCCTGCAAGTCTTCATTACATCCCAATAACCTCACTCCATCATCTAATTCCATAGCCCCAATTATTTTCGTCAATTCTACGATGCTTTTTATCTGTCTCTCTTGGAATTTTTTCCGCACACCAATAGATACTAATAGGAATAACTTATCAATAACGTTTCAATATATTAGTAATATCCGAAATCTTATGAATACTTCAATTTAAAGGTTCAGTGTGGCAATAAACTGAAATTATATAATACCTTATCAGGTGAAAATGAGGAGTTTCAATCACGAGAAGATGGTGTTGTAAAAATATTTGTATGTGGCCCTACAGTTTATGACAGCACCCATTTAGGACATGCTCGAACCTACTTAGTTTATGATGTGCTAGTTAGGTATCTAAAGATGAAGGGTTTCGTAACAATCTTTATTGTAAATATAACAGATCTTGACGACAAAGTATTTGAAAAAGCTGAAATGGAAGGAATAAATTTTGAAGATTTAGCGGAAAGATACACTCAAGAATTCATCACAAGCTTAGAAAGGTTCAGGATAAATAGTATAAATGCCTTCCATAAAGCATCTAATTACCTTAATGAAATAGAATACCAGATAGATCATCTTATCAAGAATGGGCATGCATATCAAGTGGATGGAGACATTTTTTTTGACGTATCTAGTTTTCCCGACTATGGATTACTATCAAATCAAACACCATGTGAACTAATGCTTAGAAGATTAAATCCAGATCCAAAGAAGCGAGATCAGAGAGACTTTCTCCTCTGGAGAAGTGGAATTGGAAAACCCCAATATTTTAAGAGTAAGTTCGGGATTGGACAACCTGGGTGGCACATAGAAGATACCGCCATATCTCTATCTGTTTTCAGAGGAGGATATGATATTCATGGTGGAGCAGTGGATTTGATTTTTCCGCATCATGAAGCAGAAATTGCACAAGGTGAATCTTTTATTAGTCAGCATCCATTTGTGAAATACTGGATTCATACAGGGCTACTCCTCTTAGAAGGCGAAAAAATGTCAAAATCACTCGGCAATATTATTTCATTGAAAGATGCTCTTGATCAATGGGATCCTGACGTCTTAAAACTTTGCCTCCTTTCACGTCACTATCGTGAAACATTCAATTTGAGAAGGAATGATATTAAAGATTTTGAAGGACAAGTTACTCTAATCAGAAACACAGTTAAACGTTTAAGAAAAAGAGTAATTAATTCCAGAAGGGACCACAATAATTCTAATGTACAAACACGTTTCCAGAACCATATCAGTAATTTTTACGGGTCCCTAGAGAATGACCTTGATATTCCAAAAGCTCTTAACGCATTAATATTTTTGATAAGGGCGGTAGATAAAGATATGGTAGGTGTGAATCAGGATTTGCTAAATGAACTTCTGAAAATGCTTGCAATACTAGGTCTTGAGGCTTAAGGTGAATGAATATGGATTCTTTGAACAAATTAAAGCAGTTTGAAGAAAATGAAAATTCTTGGTTTTCTTTTTTTTCTGTCTTCCAAGATGTTGGATATGCACAGATATTCATAAATGAAAAACTTGCAGACGATCCACTGTATAATCATGCTACCAGTATCAATTGTGCATCTCAAGAAGCTGTTGAAGTTCTGAATAGAATAGCTTCCAAATTCAGAAGAAAAAGAATTATTCAATGTTTCTATTTATCGCCACTCACTTCTCCTAGTGATTTTAAAAGGATACTCGAAGATAACGGATTTAAGGAGTGGGATCAACTCAATATTATGGAATATGTAGGCCCAGAATCTGATTTTAATGACGATAATATTCGGGTAAGACGGGTCGGTATGGAAGCGATAAAGAAATGGATCAGAATCTTTGCGAGTTCTTTTGAGATTCCTCTTTCTCAGGTTCAGGAATATTCCGTAAGAAATAGGTTTCTTTTCCCTCGTTCTGACATTGACTTCTATATTGCATATATTGGCGGAAAAGCAGCTGGTTGTGCTGCACTATATTCCAAGAATAGTGTAGGAGGTATCTATGTTCTTGGATCTCTTAAGGAGTTTAGAAACCGAGGTATTGTGTCAAGTATTTTAAAGGCTGCTGTAACACGATCTAAAGAGCGAAATAATGATTCTCTAATTCTACAATTTCTTCAAAAAAATAACTTAGAAAGCTTTTACAGGAATAATGGGTTCAAGAAGGTATATTCAAAGACGATATACCGTCTAAAATAAACTCGTATGGGACCGCCCGGATTTGAACCGGGGACCTTTCCCGTGGTTTGTACACCAATTCGGTTATCAGCATCGCCATGGAAACATTACTATCACCATTCGAACGCTCCTAGGCCTGAGATCACTCAGTTAACCATGCTGAGCTACGGTCCCATACCGCCTCATTCTTTGAATGTTCTGTTTTAACTTTACGCTTAACTTTAATAATCAGATTGGTGAAAAAACAATTTAAATATTCTTTAAATCGATGTGAAAAATATTCTTCCAGAGATGAACAAATCTAACACTTGAAAAAATATATGAAAACAGACCTTCTTAAAAACTGGTTATGACTTTAACTACATATTAACTTTAAAGAGAAGAAGTTAGATCACTACCCATTAAGATATTGATTATTAATCGTAAGAATTTAATGCTTAGAAAAATTCAAAACCTTATAGACCATCTTTGCTAAATTCAAAATACTCTTTATTGCTTGTGGAATACGATTGAATCTGATAAGTCCTACTACCTTGACTAACTTCAATATTTTAAAAATTCGAAAGTATGGCACTACCATAATAATGGAGATCCAGTGCTCCTTGAAGAAAGATTTTGAGTGCCCAAAAGAATAAAACTTAATCATTAGATCTATAATGAATATAGGTAATATGAAAAGGGTTATTGTATCAGCTAGATATAATATGCTAGAATCAATTATTATGAATCCTAGATCAGATCCCAATAAACTAATCATGAATGCTGCAAGCCAAATAATAGTGGCGAGATCAACAAAGTGATTCCAATACCTTATAGATTCGTAACTATATGAAGTACTATCCCGAAATGGGAGACCTGAATCTTTCGCTGAACCCAAGACTACAATTAATAATTATCATCGCCAATGAAAATATTGCATTGTCAACTTCCTGGGATATAAAAGTCAAACAGTCTTAATAATCAAAAGCGAAGAAAATTTACGGTTATCTGTGTTTCCTTTCTAATGTTGGGCTCTTCGAAAAGATTATGAAAACATCTGGTCATTTTTATCTTAATCTTAAGATTAAGAGAAAAAGATAATGATATCTCTAAAAACCACTTCTTATTCTTTCAACAATATCTTTCTTGGATATTTTTATCTCTGCTCCGCTACTCAAATCTCTCAGAGTCACTTTTCCTTCTTTGTAATCAATAGGCCCAACAATCACGAAAAAAGATGCAATCCCGGAAGCATATTCAAACTGTTTTCTAAGATTTTTACCTGAAATTTCTAGAATTGTGGGTATCTCGTTATTCCTTAATAATGAAGCTATTTCGGTAGCTACACTTGCCATCTTTTCACCAACATATCCCACAAATACTTTATTATCTTCACTTCTATCCATTTTAGAATTTTGTAGAGCTAATAACATTCTATCTACACCACCCGCAACTCCAGTTGCACCACTATCCTTTCTGCCGAATATTTCGGGTAAAATATCGTAACGTCCACCACCTGCCAACGCGCCAAGATTTCGTGCCTCCGCAAATACCTCGAACACAATTCCAGTATAGTAGTCCAAACCACGCACGATTCCCATATTCAAGGTTACCCCATCTACTCCCCGTGTCTTTAGAGTATCTATCAAATATTCTAAGCTCTTGGTATTAGTTAGACCTTCTTCTTTTAAAGACCTGAGAACAAAATCAGGTTCACCTTTCAAACCACCAAAATTCATCATTTTTATCAGAGCATCTCTTTTCACTCCTTTAGAACTATATTCATCAAGTATTTCCTCTTCTGTTTTTCTTTCAAGTTTATCAATTACTCTCAACAAGGTAGTCACTTCATCATTTCTTTGAATGCCTAGTTTGGTAGATATGAACTCGTCAATAATGGTTCGGTCACCTATTTCGAATGATAACCCTCTTAATCCAAGTTTATTGCAGAGAGTTGAAGTAAAATCAATAATCTCAGCATCTGAATCTACATTTTTAGTACCAAATATCTCAACATTCCATTGATAGAACCATCTATACCTACCGTACTGTGGTTCATCATACCGCCACATACTAGAGAAGGCACCTAATTTGACAGGAAGTGGAAGTCCACGGTCTGAGGATATATATCTTGTTAGCCCAATTGTAAGATCAAATCGCAATCCTACCTCCCTACCACCTTTATCTTTGAAATGATATACTTCTTCTCTTATACCTGGCCCACTTTTAGATTCTAAAATATGAAGTTTTTCTATGGGAGAAGGCTCCATTAACCTAAAGTCAAACACTTTAGCAACAGCAATGAAGGTAGACCTCACTCTCTCCAGTGCCTCATAATCATCTGGCCCCAAATCACGTAATCCACGTGGCAAAGACAGATCCATATATGAAGCATACCTACCTGATATTCTGATCTAATTCTTGACCTATTCTACCCAATTCAGCGAGTAATGCAGTGAGTTGTATTTCGGGATTGGCACCTACAATTATCCGATAGTCATACTTTGCCATAACTTCTGCAATATTTCCTTGATTCAATAATTCTTGTCTAGAAAGATATTCATTTGCATACTTCAGGAAGTCTTTTTCAGCCATACCATAAACACGAATAAGCTCGGTTAGCAATATCCAAGCATCATTAAACTTTCCTTCTAATGCCATAGTAATAACATCTTTCACTTTAGCTTTACCCGATATTCCGGCAGTCTTCTGAACATTATTTTCGTTTACAAATCCTAAAGCAGCTGCTGATTCCAGAATATTAATCGCATTTCTAAGATCTCCTGTTGTTACTTTATATATGGAAGATAATGCATCTTTTTCGAATTTAACTCCTTCTTTCTTTGATATTTCTGCAAGATAATTTACAACATCTTCTTCGCCAAGTCTTATGAATCTGAATATGGCACATCTGCTTTGAATGGGTTCAATTATTCTAGAAGAATAATTCCCAATAAGAATAAATCGAGTACCTTTGGAGTATGTCTCCATAATCCTTCTTAAAGCGGTTTGAGCGTCGTTTGTCATTTCGTCTGCCTCATCCAGTATGATTATTCTAAAGGGGATATCTTGTCGCCTATCTGTATATCTTGCAAAGGTCTTCACTCTATCTCGGATAGTGTTAATACCCCTCTCATCTGAAGCGTTCAGCTCTAATGTGAAATCTCGCCAATAATCTTTCATTATGTATCTTGTTATACATAGAGCTGTTGTTGTTTTGCCTGTTCCAGGTGGCCCTACAAATAGAAGGTGCGGCATATTTCCGGGTGACTTAAGCAAAGACTTAAGGCGCTCAACAGCTACAATCTGATTCACGATATCTCCGATTTTTAAGGGCCTATATTTCTCAGCCCACATTATAGATTCGTGTATATCTCTCTTTGACATAACTTGCACCTTGTTCAGGGTGAATCACATGCCTTATTATATTTAAAGCCACTAGAAAAAATGATGTAATTGATTAGAGTTAAGAAGGAAAACACCTACAAAACCCAATCATTAATTTACAGTGTAAAACAAGTTTGATAAAGAGTACATCATCAAATGATTTAACAACATTAAAAAAGATATGACGATAAAAACTTGTTGGACAAGAATATGTTACATCAAAGAATCAGTAAATCCACATTTATACAGGATAGAGAAATGGAATATTTACTTCATCCTGTAAAGTTAATCGTAAAACATAATCTACCCAAAATAACGATGGATTCTTTTGAAATTAAGGAATCTAAGGAAAGAGATATCATAGAACTTCCAAGATGGGCAGCTGAAGAAATTGCAGAACTTGGGTTCGCGGAAATTCAAGAAGAAAGCTTTGAAGTTGAAATGCTCAAGGCTTTGAGCAGAGAACGGATTCAAGGGTCAAATCAGATTTCTACTTTAACTGGTGATTTCTACTTAAAATTGAATCGATATCTTAGACGGTTAAAGGAAGATACTGAAAACAAGAATGTATCAAAGCAAGATTATGATGAATTATATCTTAAGGCAATGGATCTATTTAAGATCAGAACTGTAAAATTACTTCCACTAACTGTAGGAGAAGACACTCCGGAAATAATGCAGAAAGTAACGTTAGAAGAGCAAACTCTTTTCAACGAGGTGAGAAACATAGTTCAAAAATGGAAAAATACAGTATTAGAGGAAACTGAAGATGAGTGAGCTAACCCAATCTAAGCAAAGTGAGTTATTAGAGAAGTTTCTTAAGAGCTTCAAGTCCAAGCCTGGTGGACATATTTATCGAGTCAGAATCTCCCAGATAGTAGCATCTGGAAGTAAATCTCTTATTGTGGACTTTAATGATTTATTAATACATAATGTTGATTTGGCTAATAGGCTCCTTACTGAACCGGATGAAGTACTTGAGAGCTTCAAGAAAGCAACTGTCGAAACTCTTAGAACTGAAAATCCATCCTATGCCGAGAAAATAAGAAACGATCTGACTGTTAGAATAAGAAATCTTCAAGATAGGGTACCTATACGAAAAGTGGGAATAGAGCACCTAGATAAGCTGACAGAAATAACAGGAGTAGTAGTTAGAACATCAGATATTAAGCCACTGGTAGTTACAGCAGCATTCAAATGTGTCAAATGCGGTCACACAAACCAAATTCCTCAGGATAAAATGATTCTTCGACATCCAAGAAGTTGTGAAGAATGTGAAGAAGTTAGAAATTTTGAGCTAGATGAAAAGGAAACGGTTTTTATTGATTATCAAGTAATAAGAATGCAAGAACTGCCTGAAGAACTGCCTGCAGGTCAACTTCCACAATCCTATGATGTATCACTAGTAAGAGATCTTGTAAATATTACTCGTCCTGGAGATAGAGTAACACTTACAGGCATAGTTAGAGCTGAACCTGAATATTCCCAGGGGCGAGGAAAACTAAGAGTTTTTCAATCCATTATTGAGGGAAATTATCTTGAAGTAATGGGTAAAGAACCCGAAATAATACATCTCTCAAAAGAGGATGAAGCATTAATTAAGACTATTTCTAATGAACCGAATGTTTACGAACGCTTAATTGAATCTATTGCACCGGCAATTCATGGTCATGAAACTCATAAAGAAGCTATATTGCTTATGATGACAGGTGCGCCAAGGCAACAATTATTGGATGGAACAACTATTCGAGGAGACATAAACGTTCTATTAGTAGGAGATCCGGGAACAGCAAAATCTGAACTATTAAAATTTGCTTCACATCTGGCTCCAAGAGGATTATACACTTCAGGAAGAGGATCAACTGCCGCAGGATTGACAGCAGCTGTAGTTCGCGAGAAAAATGGTATGATGATGCTTGAGGCAGGAGCGGTTGTTCTTGCTGATCTTGGAATTGCGAGTATTGATGAATTTGACAAAATGCGAACTGAAGATAGATCCGCTCTTCATGAATGTATGGAACAACAGACTGTAAGCGTCGCAAAGGGAGGTATTGTAGCTACTCTAAATGCTAGAACTTCAATACTTGCTGCAGCTAACCCAGCTCTTGGGAAATATGATGACTACAGAAATATTACGGATAATGTAAATCTACCAACCCCACTTCTTACACGATTTGATCTGATTTTTATTCTCAGAGATAAAGCAGATATGGCCCGTGATAGAGAATTAGCTAAGCATGTTTTAGAAATTCACAGAACAGGAGAATATGCAAAATCCCCACCAATTGAATATGAAATTCTTCGCAAGTATCTTGCATATACACGGAATTTAGCTCCAAAACTTACTCCGGAAGCAGAAGATAAGATCATGGAGTACTATCTAAGAATGAGAGGAATGAGTGATGAAAATATGATCACAGTAACTCCAAGACAACTAGAGGGGCTTATTCGTCTAGCTACAGCCAGAGCTAGAATAATGCTTCATGAGAAAGTAACTGAAGATGATGCCATTAGGGCAGTTTCCCTGATTAAACGGATGTACGAAACTGTCGGGGTTGATGTAAAAACAGGTCAAGTGGATCTAGGTGTTCTGCATGGAAAACCGCTTAGTGAACGCAATCTTCTAGAACTTGCTCTGGATATCTTTAAGAGTTTGGAAGGCCCTGAGAAGAAACCTGTTGAAGGTAACAGATTCGTAGAAGAGTTGATGGGTACTGGAAAGATGAATAACGATGAAGCAAAGAAGATGCTACAAACCCTGAATCGAAGTGGAGCAATATATGAAGTCAAGCCGGGTTCGTATAGAAAACTCTAACTGAGAATCAATAGAATATTCATCATCAATCAATGCGGATAAGGTAATAAGAAGTGAAAATATCAACGCTTCCAATACCTAGAAATTTATCTGAAATGCTTCTCAAGCAAGGATACAGTGAGCTTTACCCCACACAAGAAGAAGCCGTGAAAGGCAATGTATTAGTTGGGGAAAACATGTTATTGACTACCCCTACTGCTAGTGGAAAAACTCTAATCGCCATTCTTACTGCAGGAAAAACTATTCTTGAAAAAGGAGGGAAGATTGTTTATTTGAGCCCACTCAGAGCCTTAGCTAAAGAAAAGTATGAAGAATTCAAGATATTTAAGACTCTTGAAAAGTTAAATGGAGATAATATTCGAGTTGTATTATCATCTGGTGATTATGATTCATCAAATAAATATCTAAGAAACGGAGATATCATTATTTTAACCAATGAAAAGTTTGACTCCTTATTACGACATGGCATTCCTTGGATAGATGAAGTAAAGCTTTTCATTGCAGATGAAGTCCATCTTGTTGGAGATACTTATAGAGGCCCGACTCTTGAAACTATTCTTACCAAGATACTCAGCTTAGCTCCTGAAGCCCAAATATTGGCTTTAAGCGCAACAATAAGAAATGCTAAAGAACTGGCAAAATGGCTGGGAGCTAGACTAGTAGATACACAATGGCGACCTGTGAAACTAATTGAAGGGGTTTATCTGTATGGTGAAATATTTTATTCAGATGATACAACAAAAAAGATAGATTCAACCAATAGAGGTATTCCAATCGATATAGCTGCAGACACAGTAAAGTATGGTGGACAGTCGCTTATTTTCACCGAGACTAGAAGAAGATCTGTCAGCTTGGCCCTTAAATCAGCAGAAGTAGTTCCTAAGTATCTAACGAAAGATGATATAAAAAAGGCAAGTAATATGGCAAGGAAAATATTATTCACAGGTGAAGAGACCGAATTAAGCCGAAAACTTTCTAGAGCAGTTGAACATGGTGCCGCTTTTCATCATGCAGGATTAAATCCAAAGCACAGACAACTGATTGAGGAAGGGTTCAGAAGTGGTGTAGTAAAAATTTTAACTTCTACGTCTACTTTAGCTGCAGGTGTCAATCTTCCTGCAAGGAGGGTGGTCTTAAGTAGTCTCTTTAGGTACAATTCTGATCTTGGAGGTCAGACACATATTTCTGTTCTGGATTATAAACAGATGTGTGGCAGGGCAGGTAGACCCAAATTTGATACTGTAGGTGAAACCGTTTTACCATCACTGACTGAGGAAGAGGCTGATGATATTTATGCACGGTACGTCAAAGGAGAACCAGAACCAATATACTCTCAATTGGCAAGAAAGGGGGCGCTTCGTACACATATCTTAGCCGCAATATCTACACTTCCTGGAATGACAGATTCTGAGATGGATATGTTATTTTTTAAGACACTTTTTGCCAACCAAAATAGTAGTGATACAGTAAAAAGAAAGATGAATGCCGCCATCGATTTCTTGATAACAGAAAATCTCATTGAAATGAGAGGTAAACGTTTCTTAGCTACTGAATTCGGAAAGAGAATATCAATGCTATATATCGACCCAGTAACTGGAATAGAGTTCAGACAGGCTATTAGATATGCTGAAAGAAGTTCTTCACAAATAACAGGAATCCTCCACTTAATTGTGACTGTTCCTGATTTTACCCCCAGATTTTTTATGAGAAAAGTAGATTTGGAGAACGCCAATCTTTTCCTTGAAGATCATAAATCAGAGTTTATTATTCCTATTCCCGAGGGATCTGACTTTGAATCTTATGATGAGTTCTTACAACAATTTCGAGCACTAATGGCATTGTCCCATTGGATAGATGAAGCATCTGAAGAGATGATATTGAAGCAGTTTGGCATTGAACCAGGAGACCTCCATAGGGCAGTTGAAAATGCTGACTGGCTTTTATATTCTCTTGCTGAAGTTTGCAAGATTATTGGTAGAACGAATTTTCTAATAGAAATAGATTTGCTTCGAAGACGAATAAAATATGGTGTAAAGTCTGAGTTATTATCTCTAACGACTCTTGAAGGAATAGGCAGAGTAAGAGCACGGTCACTCTTCAACGCTGGGTTAAGAAACCTAGCTAAATTGAGAGCAACTTCTTATAATCAGATTGCATCTGTGGAAAAAATAGGACCAGCTGTTGCCCGGAAAGTTAAATCGCAGATAAGCGGTTGAAATATAAATGGTATTGATTAATGGCTTTGCAACTTTCTTAGGAAGAAAGAATATCTACCCATATCTCATAAATGCTCTTCAAGAGATGAGTCACCGTGCTTGGGCGGGCTATCTTATTGAAGGAAAAAAATTAATCAAAGCAAAAAACTCCCAAGAATTACATCAACAATCGTTATCAGCCAAGTCGATATCAGGATATTGTCTTGCAACTGATTTTTATGATAAAGAAGACACTCTGATTCATGGAACTATTTACGGGAGTAAGGGAACTCATATCGGATCAAGAATAAAACATCTAGGCCAAGAACCATCTAAGCTTGCAGAATTTCTAAGAGATGCCGATGGTGAATACACTTTTTCTTGCCTAGATAAAGATAAAATTGTTTTTGGACGGGATCCTCTTGGTGTAAAACCTCTTTTCATAGGAAGACGAGAAGGAGTTTTAGGGGTTGCCACTGATTCCAATGCTCTTAGAGCCGTGGGGATGGAGACGGAAGCTGTTTCTCCAGGTTTTGTTTACTCTACAGATTTAGCGAGGTTAGATAAATTTGTGATAAAGAGTATTGAAGGAGGAAGAGATTGGAATTCAGACGCTAATGAGGGGGCTGAGAATGTACTTCGGCTTCTAAATAAATCCATAAAAACAAGAATTAAGGGCAAGAATATTGCGATAGGATTTTCAGGGGGATTAGACAGCTCTTTGTTGGCGCATCTAGCAAGTAAGATAAGTAATATTAGGTTGATATCTGTGTTTACACCTGGTTCTATTGACGAGTATGAATCTAAAGCATCGGCAGCAAGTCTTGGTTTGGATTTGATTGAAATATGCTTAAGTAAAGAAAGGATAAAGCAGTTAGTAACTAATATTTTCACACATATTGAAAGAAAAAGTCCTATGGATTTATCTATTGGAGTAGTCGTTAATGAAATAGCATTTGCTGCCCGGAAAGAAGGATGCAACACGATTATTTTGGGTCAGCTTGCAGATGAACTTTTTGGAGGATATATGAAGTATTTAAAAACATATGAACAGAAAGGGTATGAAGAATCACAATCTATGATGATGCACGACATAAAAACAGCATATAAAGCTAATTTTCAAAGGGATGAAGCAGCTGCTTCATTCTTCACAGAATTACGATTACCATATGCCTCATTTGACCTTGCTAATTATGCAATAACATTACATCCCAGTCTTAAAATGAATATTGAAAAAAACAGTAGAAAGATTGTTCTTAGAGAAGCAGCATTAAGGGCTGGACTACCTGAAAATATTGTTTTCAAACCAAAAAAAGCAATGCAATATAGCTCTAAAATTCAGAAATACATCCAAAAAATGCGACTTTAGATTCTGTAAATCTGATAATCATTTATATCCCTCTAAGAATCAAGACAATTTGAAGGAAAAAATCTAAAGAGGATCTTCTTGGCTCAACCAACTTCAAAATATCCAATAACAAAAGTAAGTGAAGTAGAGTATAGAATTGAGTCAGATGCAAAACCAGGAATGAATGTTCCAGTTTCAATATATGCTAATGAGAATCTGCTTAAAAAAATGCTAACCGACAGAACTATAGATCAAGCAATAAACGTAGCTCACCTCCCTGGAATCATCAAACATGCGATTGTACTACCAGATGGGCATGAGGGATATGGTTTTCCTATTGGAGGAGTCGCTGCAACAGATGCAGATACTGGAGTAATCTCTCCTGGTGGCGTAGGATACGATATCAATTGTGGAGTCCGTCTACTGCAAACAAATCTTACCGAAAATGAAGTTAGGCCCAAATTAAAACAGATACTATCTGATCTATTTCAAGCAGTTCCATCAGGATTAGGCAGTAAAGGGCGGTTAAAGTTATCACCAAACCATTTAGATGATGTACTTAGAGAGGGCGTAAATTGGGCTATCGAAGCAGGATATGGAACAAAGCAGGACGCAGAATTTTGTGAAGAGAACGGCAAAATGGATAGTGCAGATCCTGACAAAGTTTCGCCTATAGCGAAGGCAAGAGGAATACCCCAACTTGGGAGCTTAGGGTCTGGAAATCACTTTCTGGAAATTCAGAAAGTCGATAAAGTATTTGACAATAAAGCTGCTGAACGCTTTGGTATAAGAGAAGAAGGGCAAATTATGATACTGATACATACTGGTTCAAGAGGTTTAGGTTACCAAGTCTGCAGTGATTACCTTAAGGTAATAGAATCAGCTTCACACAAATATAACATACATCTACCGGATAGAGAACTTGCCTGTGCACCTAATAATTCCAAGGAAGCTTTGAATTATTTTGGAGCAATGGGTGCAGCTTTAAACTATGCATGGTCGAATAGACAGATGATAACACATTGGACTAGGAAGGTTATGCAGAATATCTTCAAAATGTCTGAAAACGAAATTGGATTAAATTTAATTTATGATGTAGCACATAATATTGCTAAGGTTGAAGAACATAATATCGATGGTGAAAAACGCAAGGTTGTTGTTCATAGAAAAGGTGCAACAAGAGCTTTTCCAAGAGAAAGTAAAGATATTCCAAATGCGTATAGAGATATTGGGCAACCAGTTCTGATACCAGGATCTATGGGAACGGCTAGCTGGGTTCTTCTGGGCACACCCAAATCAATGGAGAATAGCTTCGGATCAACAGCTCATGGGGCAGGCAGGATGATGTCTCGCTCTGCAGCTATCAGAACTTATAGAGCTGAAGACGTTAAAAGGGACCTTGGAAGAAATGGAATACTAGTCAAATCTGCGAGTTGGAAAGGGATAGTAGAAGAGGCACCAGGGGCCTATAAGGATGTAGATACTGTTGCCAATGTATCAGATAAAGTAGGAATTGCCACTAAAGTAGTAAGATTGAAACCATTAGGCGTAGTTAAAGGATAATTAGATATTCAACTGATGTATCCTAGGTTTTTATTATTCTGTTTTCCAACTTCAGGATGACTATCTTGACTATTTCTTAATTGACCAAGTTTCTTGACAATCTTTTCGCTATTCTTTGCATGCTCAATGAGACGTGTCATATCGACTTCAATATCCATAATCTTGCTGAAAATGGTTAAAACAGCTTTGGATGCATTGGCATCAACTATATATCCTGAGGTCTCACCTAACAACGATAGCCCTAACATACCTCTGACTTTAGCTAAGCCAACCAATAATCCATTCATTCCTGTGATTGCCCCCTCTTTCATCAAAATTACACCATAGTTAGAAAGATCATTTGCTGCTGAGATCTCAGTAGCAGTAC
>Ga0187827_10001990_pt1 | contig 28660 bp, 24 predicted proteins | sample ETNtaG_39_FD_167969 | JGI IMG/M metagenome (GOLD analysis project Ga0187827, IMG submission 167969) | Marine microbial and viral communities from oxygen minimum zone, Eastern Pacific Ocean - ETNP2014_SV_150_PacBio MetaG (Illumina Assembly) | ecosystem: Environmental > Aquatic > Marine > Hypoxic...
GAGCCAGACGACACCAGTTGGAGCGCCTGCGAACGGACCCGTATCGGAGGCGCATGGCGCGATCTCTGCCTGGCTGTCAACTACGGTCTTTACAGAGACTACAAACTGGGCGGCGGCGGCGAGTATGTGTTTATTTCAGACCACAATAATTTCCGTTCACCCATGATCTGGGTCCCCGCGAAGGAAGGGGATGAAGACCCCGGATTCTTCGTCGATAAACACGAAGTCACCATCGGCCAGTTTGCAGAATTCTGGAAGAAGATCCGTGAAGGAAAACCCGGGTTCCGCAGTTGGGACTCTCAACTCGAAGACGTCGCCCGCCATCTTGAAAAAGTCAAAGACAACGCGAACTTCCCAGGCGACTGGCCCATGGTCATGGTCACCTATCAGGACGCGGTCGATTTCGCGGAATGGTCTAATCTCCAGCAATCGCAGGCGAAGACCAAATCCAATCGTGCGCTCCCTACGACCCTGGAATGGAAGCGCGCCGCTTTCGCCGCAGTGGACGAAGATGAAGACCGTCTCTTCCCATGGGGCGATGAATGGAAAAACGTGACGAACACCTCGGGCAAAGACGCGGCCGGACGCCCCTTCGACCCCTGGTCGAAGGCAGTCCCCTCAGCACTCCTGACCGAAGATCGCTCCTCGTGGGGCGCCCTGGCCATGGGCGGCAACGTCAGCGAATGGGTGACAGCCAGGCCCTTCTCGGTCAAGCAGGCCAGCCTCGGCGGGAACTACGAGAACTCGACAGACAGGGCCTCGAGCGCTTTTCGAAGCTCGCGCAAGAATATCGAGGTGCGAGAGGGCACGGTCGGCTTCCGCTGCATCCTCCGGTTACCCGTCAAATGGGCTGATGTTGACTGAGGGTCCGCCGGCCGGAATCCAAAGGCCCGTTACTCCACCACCGTCAGATAGATAATCGCCCTCGTACCCTTTGCAGGCAGGCCGTCCGCCAGCTCTGCAAAGCGTTTGGGTTTTTCAACATAATCTCTGACCGAATAAGCCGCGTTGCTCAGCTTGCCGCCCGGGCAACTGTAAAGACACGCGACGCAGCCGGAATTCCACACCTCGATCATGGATTTGTTGCCAGCAAAACGAAAATCCATGTCATCGGCCTTTACGCCCTTGAATAATTTGTGGATCTGAACGAATTCCTTTTCTCCCGGCCAGAGTACCTCGATCTTGATGCGCGGCCCTTCAGCCTTGATATCGGGCGCGGGATGCTCGGGGTCTTTTCGACAGGACCAGCAATCCTCCTTCAAATTGTTTCCCGGCTTGATCCCGAAACGGCCCATCGCTTCCAGGATTTTTCGGTCACTTACCTGTGCCTGAAACAGCGCTGCCTTCACTGCGCCGCCGGCCTTCCACACGATCAGGTGATATCCCGATTGTGCTTTCCCGGTAAATCCTGCCGGATTGAACACCGCCTCAAATTTCAATCGTCTGTATTTGGTATCGACAATGAGCGAGCCCTCGGCCGGCTTGTAGTTGAGATACAAGATCGCAAAGACTATTGCCGGCGCGAAAACAACGAGCAGCGCCTTTACGTTGACGGTATTCCTCCGCGGCGACGCAGGTTGCTCGGGTGACTGCTGCTCGCTCTCGTTTCCGGGCTCGTGTGTTTTGGACATATCACTTCAAAGGTACTTCAGCGTCTGGCCTTCAATGCAAAACACCATGGGGATCTTTTCGGTATCCGTAATTGAAGCTTAGAAACAAATTGTTCCTTGATGATGAAGATGCGGGCAAGTTAAGAACTCGATGGAGTTTCGCAATACTGCAGACCTTTCATGTCAGTCTGAACTGGTAACGGATGCAGAACAAGAGATACAACGTCTCAGAGCAGAACTCGCAAAGCTGAAGCAGCAGTCCGAGCAACGGCCCGGCAGGCGGATTCCAGTGGCGCTAATACAATCCCCGCCTCATGAAAGTCGGGGATAAAAAATCCAGTGCGGTTGCTTTCATCTTGAGAATTTTCTGGTCTGGGCTCTGCCTGATGATCGTTGCCCGGGGCTGTGGATTCTGGGTGGGTGAGATCCCAAAATTTGAAGATGTCGCAGGCGACCAGATTGAAGTACTCAGCGCCGACCTTGGTGACGAAGGCATCCCAAGATCAACCTGGCCGGATAGCTGGTCGAAGCCGCCAAAGACCGCTTCGGAGCTTGGGATCAAACAATTCAGAGGTTCGCCCTTTTTCAGCGACCTGGAAAGTTCCGGCGAGTTGCCGCCCGTCACGGATCGTCTGCCTGCAGATCCCATTGTGATTGAACCTGCCGGCAGTATTGGCCGGCACGGCGGGCGGGCGCGGATTTTTCAGAAGGATGTCAACGGCATGGTTTCGCTCGATCCGCCGTTGGTGATGACGCCGGCGCTCGATGGCTTTCTACCTAACCTGGCGAAGGGATGGCAATTCGATGACGGTGGCAAGACGTTCACTCTTTTCTTAAGGAAAGGCGTGAGATGGTCCGATGGCCACCCGCATACGGCTGACGATTACATCTTCTGGCACACCTATGTTCTGATGAACGAGGAACTGACAGCGATCCCTCCCCAGGAATGGCGCGATTCAACGGTCGAGAAGATGGACGACTACACCGTCCGGTTCAGATTCCAGGCCCCCTTCCCTTTTATCATCAATCTGCTTGGGCATCACGGGGACAGCTATATCGCCGCGACGCATTATCTGAAGCCCTACCACCCGGCCTTCACCGATCGTGAAAAGCTCATCCAGGAAGCGGAGGCTGAGGGCTACCTCAACTGGATGACTTACTTCAACGCGGTGCGCTGGGAACGCTCCACCGAAATATTCGGTTACCCGACGATGCGGGCCTATGTCCTGACAAAGAAGACGCCGACGATGCTCTTCTACGAACGAAATCCCTACTACTTCAAAATCGATCCCGATGGCAATCAACTTCCCTACATCGATCAGATTGATGCGGAGATTGTGGACAACGACGAAGTCATGTCTGCGAAGGCTTCTACCGGACAGGTGGATTTCGCGGGCAATGCGATGAAGACGACGACCATTCCGCTGTTCAAATCTTATGAGAAGCGGAACGGCTACAAGACCTACATCTGGCATCGCCTGCACGGGGTCGACGTCGTTATCCAGCCCAATCTGACGCATGAAGATCCCGAGCTGCGCAAGCTCTTTCAGGAATACAAATTTCGGAAGGCGCTATCCGTGGCCATCAATCGCAACGAGATGAATTCGATCATCTACTTCGACCTCGGCACACCACGCCAGGCCACGATGATTCCATCCAGCAAGTTCTATGAAAAGAGCTTTGCCAATGCGGCCATTGAATACGATCCGGATGAGGCCAGGAGACTCCTCGACGAAATCGGTGTCGTTGACAAAGACGGCGATGGCTTTCGCGAACGTCCCAACGGTGCGCCACTCGACATCACGTTTGAATGGACGCCAATGGAGACTCCCAAAGAGATGACTATGGAGCTGGTTTCGGACTATTGGCAGAGCGTTGGGCTGGATATCCGGTTCAAGCAGATCGACGGCAACATCCAGGGCCGGCGTGCTCGCGGCAACCTGATGGATATGACCCTGTGGCACGCGGATCGAACGACGGATGTTCTCTTCCCGCCGCAGCCCTACTGGTTCGTGCCGATGCACAGCAACTGGGAGGAATGCCACTGGGCCCTGTGGTCGAACTGGTATCGCACCAACGGCGAAGAAGGTGAAAAGCCGCCTGAGAAGATCATGGAAATTCTCAACTGGTGGATCGAGATGCGAACCACTATGGATCAACAAAAGCGAATCGAGCTGGGCAAAAATATCCTGCGCTCCACCGCGGAGAATCTCTGGACCATCGGCACCATCGGCCTGGCTCCGCATCCGGTCATTGTGAATAATCGACTGAAGAACGTCGTGGCCAAAGGTTACTGGGGCTGGGACAGCCGCTGGACACTCCCTTACCACCCGTGGACGTGGTATCTGGAAGAGGGGGAATCGAAATGACCCAATACATCCTTCGAAGGTTGCTGGTCATGATCCCCACCCTTTTCTTCATATCGATTCTGGTTTTCACGCTGATCCAGCTCCCGCCGGAAGACATCGTGACTTCCACCATCAGAGACCTAGAGCAACAGGTCGGCCAGGGCATCACTCAGGAAATCATCGACAAGCTGCGGCAGCAGTTTTACCTCGATGAACCGATGTACAAGCAGTACCTCCGATGGATATGGGGTTTTGTCCGGGGCGACTTTGGTTACTCGCTGAGTCACCAGGCGCCGGTGAACAAACTCATCTGGGAACGGCTCGGCTACACAGTGGTCATCGCTGTTGCCGCAATCATGTTTACCTGGATAGTCGCGCTGCCAATCGGTATCTACTCCGCGCTCCGGCAGTATTCGATAACAGATTATTTCCTTACCGTGGTCGGGCTGATCGGGCTGGCCACGCCCAACTTCATGTTCGCGCTTGTCCTCATGTATGTGGGATACGAATACATGGGAATCAGTGTAGGGGGGCTCTTCTCCAGGGAATATGTCGGCGCGCCCTGGTCGATCGCCAAGATCATCGATCTGATGGAACACCTCTGGATACCGATGGTCGTCGTCGGCACCGCGGGCACGGCAGGCATGATGCGGATCATGCGCGCAAACCTGTTGGACGAACTGAAGAAGCCGTACGTGGTGACCGCCCGAGCCAAGGGTGTTCGGCCGGTCAAGCTCATACTCAAATATCCGGTGCGCCTCGCGATCAATCCGTTTATCAGCACCATCGGCTGGATGCTGCCGGCGATCTTTTCAGGCTCGGCCATCGTGAGCGTGGTGCTGAATCTCCCGACCACCGGCCCCCTGCTTCTGAAGTCTCTGATGAACCAGGACATGTATCTTGCCGGCAGCTTCATCATGATCCTCAGCGTCCTGACCGTCATCGGCACGCTGATTTCGGATATTCTGCTGGCCTTTACCGACCCACGAATCCGGCTGGAGTGAGATGTCCGACGAAGTGAAGCTGACCGATCCTGTCGAAGAAACAGAGGTGCTCGCATCTGCGTCACAGTGGCAGTTGATCTGGCGCCGGTTTCGCCGGCACAAGTTGGCTCTCTATTCCGGGGCGGTGTTGGTGGCGCTCTACGCGATGGTGTTTTTCTGCGAGTTTGTCGCGCCTTATCGGCCGAACCAGCGTTTCGAAGCTGTGCAGTGCCAGCCCATGCAGGTCCGGTTTGTGGATGCTGAAGGGAAGCTGCATTTCAGGCCGTTCGTTTACGGTTACCAGATGCACCCCCTGAGAAGGATCTACATCCCGGACCCCGCACAGAGATTTCAGATCAAGTTTTTGAGCCGCGGTAAGGCCTACCGGTTCTGGGGTCTGATCGAAACGGACATCCATCTTTTTACGGCAGGCGAAAGCGGATACATCCATCTGTTCGGGACGGACAAGCTCGGCCGCGATCTCTTTTCGCGGATTGTTTACGGCGGCCGGATCTCGCTGACGATTGGGTTGATTGGGGTTACGTTGACATTCTTCTTTGGCATTCTGCTGGGTGGGATCGCCGGTTACTACGGAGGCTTTGTGGATAATGTCATCCAGCGCGCAATCGAGATCCTGCGGTGCATCCCCCAACTGCCCTTGTGGATGGCCTTGAGTGCCGCGCTGCCCACGAGCTGGTCGGGCATCAGCGTGTATTTCGGCATCACGATCATCCTTTCCTTCCTGGGCTGGACCGGGCTGGCCCGTGTGGTGCGAGGAAAATTCCTCGCACTGCGCGAGGAAGACTTCGTCGTTGCCGCTCGTCTCTGCGGCGCCAGCGAAGGCCGGATTATTTTTCGCCACATGCTGCCTTCCTTTCTCAGCCATGTCATTGCTTCCGCAACCCTGGCAGTGCCGGGCATGATCCTTGGTGAGACCGCACTGAGTTTTCTTGGAATCGGGTTGCGCGCACCGATCGTCAGTTGGGGCGTGCTGCTGCAGGACGCGCAGAACTACCAGGCCGTGGCCATGACCCCCTGGTTGCTGTTGCCGGGAGCATTTGTGATTATCGTCGTACTGGCTTTCAACCTTCTCGGGGATGGGATGCGCGATGCCGCGGATCCGTATTCGACACATTAGATTCCATGAACTCGACAGCCGACAACGTTCTGGAGCTCGACAACCTGCGAGTTTCCTTTCATACAGACGAAGGGGAAGTGCGCGCAGTTGACGGGGTCAGCTTTTCCATGCAGCGGGGACGCATCATGGCGGTTGTGGGCGAGAGTGGATGTGGCAAAAGTGTTACTTCGTATTCGATTCTTCGACTGATTCAGGCGCCGGGAGAAATCAAGGGCGGCCGAATCGTGTTCCATCCAAAGGAAGGCGATCCGATCAACATCACCGGCCTGAAAGAAAAATCAGAAGAAATGTACAACCTGCGGGGCGGAAAAATCAGCATGATTTTTCAGGAACCGATGACCGCGCTCAGCCCCGTTCACACGGTAGGCAATCAGATTTGCGAGGCCATTCTCCTGCACCAGGACGTCACGGAAGAAGGGGCGCGTAGGAAGGCGATTCAGATGCTTACAAAGGTTGGTATCCCAGGCGCCGAACAGCGCATCGACCAATACCCGTTCGAGATGAGCGGCGGCATGCGGCAGCGTGTGGTGATTGCGATGGCACTGGTGTGCGAGCCGGAGATTCTCATTGCTGACGAACCAACAACCGCGCTGGACGTGACCATTCAGGCGCAGATCATGGGTCTGATGAAAGGCCTGCAGGAGGATATGGGAACTTCGACATTACTGATCACGCATGACCTCGGAGTGGTGGCCCAGATGGCCGACGACGTTGCGGTCATGTATCTCGGCCGCATTGTCGAACAGGGTGACGTGCGCACAATTATGAAAGATCCGCGGCATCCTTACACGGTGGGCTTGTTGAAATCGCTGCCGAGCCTGGCGATGGATAAGGATCGATTGCCTTCCATCGATGGGAGTGTGCCTTCCCTGACTCACCAGCCGCCGGGATGCCCGTTCCATCCTCGATGTCCTTACGCAGAGCCGGGCAAGTGCGACGTGGGTGAGCCGCCTGCATTGGAGAGCATCGCAGATGGCCATACCGCCGCTTGCGTGAAACTTCATGAGATTGATACGGGAGGCGGCAATGCCTGAAAAGGAAACTGGACCTCATAACCGAGATGAAGCAGCCGCGGAGCGTCAGCACTACACACCCCTTCTCTCCGTTCGCTCGCTCTGCAAGTCTTTTCCAATCTTCAATAAAGCATTCTTCAAGAAGCAGGTAGGAGAGGTAAAGGCTGTCGATGATGTTTCATTCGACCTGATGCCGGGCGAGACTCTCGGAATCGTCGGCGAAAGCGGCTGTGGAAAGACGACTGCCGGTCGCGCCATTCTTCGTGCCGTTGCCCCAACCTCCGGAGAGGTGATTTACCAGGACAACGGCACACCGGTCGATCTTGCCCAACTGAGTGATGCCGCATTGAAGCCGCTGCGCACCCAAATGCAGATGATCTTTCAGGATCCGTTCTCGAGTCTGAATCCTCGAATGACCGTTCGAGATATCGTCAGCGAGCCGCTCACGATTCATCGACTCGCCAGCGGCAGCGAGTTGGAGGATCGTGTGGTCGAGATGCTCAGGAAAGTCGGCCTCAAGCCGGAACATCGTCAGCGCTATCCACACGCATTCAGCGGCGGCCAGCGCCAGCGTATCGGTATTGCCCGCGCTCTGATCATGCATCCGTCGCTCGTGGTGTGCGACGAAGCCGTCTCTGCTCTCGATGTTTCCGTGCAGGCACAGGTCATCAATCTTCTTCAGGATCTTCAAAAGGACCTCGGTCTTACGTACATTTTCATCGCTCACGATCTCAGCGTGGTGAAGCACATCTGCGATCGCATCGCGGTCATGTATGCAGGCAAGATTGTGGAACTGGCCGAGACACCATCGCTGTTCAACACGCCGAAACATCCATACACGCGAGCGCTACTTTCAGCCGTGCCGAATCCGGACCCGGACGTCCGAATGAATACCGAGCTCAGCGGTGAAGTGGCCGACCCCGGGAATCTGCCATCAGGCTGCAGTTTTCACCCTCGCTGCGGGGATTGTCTTGAACCATGTGACAAGGAAGTGCCAAGGTTGGCTACCATTGAGGGCGGCCGGGCGGTTTCGTGTCACTTGCATGATGAGCAATAGGCGGTGAATGCCGGCGCGATGGCCCTCGTGCAGACAAAACAGGACGAGCGAACTGGAGATTTCAATTCCCTGAAAACTCTATCTGCCCGCGTATCTGGCCATTGGGGAAAGCCTGCGATTCCACGCTGATGTAGAGGCCGTCGTTCTGGGCGCTGGTGATCTGGTCGGCCGTGAGGAAGGTGTTCGCCGGGACATCGAAGCTTCTGGTACCAGCATCCAGTGTGACGATGGCTGTGCCGTTCGCTCCGGCCGCGGCTTCGTGAATTCGGGCCGCGCTTCCGATCACACCGAATACATGAACGTGGCCGACCAGGGCGCCTGTGACCGTGTTCAGCCGGGCAAAGGCGCGGCCTCGTGCGAACGTGGTGACAGGAGGAACGACGCTATCGCCGGATAGTGATACTCGATCGGAAACCACCGGCGGACCGCGTTCGATGCTCAGCTTCTCAGCCTGCACTGAGCCGTCGCCCAGAAGGGCGCCGGTTGCCGTGACGACCGTGTTGTTGCCACCAGTGTTCCCCGCCTGCAACAGGCCGAAGAATCGGTCCGCTGATGTTCCACCATCTGCAGGGACGTTCGCGTCGTTAATGTCTTCGAACACCGTCGTGCCGATCGTCGTGATGTTGATGCCCATGATACTCAGGGTGGCGGTGGTTACGTTTCCGCTTCCCACTTCGCTGGAAACGACGACGTCGGTGTCATTCGAGACAAAGCGCCTGATCTTCCGGGCCGCGACTTCACTGTTGCTGAAGGTGCCAAACACAGAGATACGGTTGCCGACGTTCAGATCATCCAGGCTGAATCGCCGGCGAAGGCGGTCGCGCATTCGGGTGCGTTGGCTGACGGTGACCTTCGTGCCGATTAGAGTCAGGTCGCTGTTGGCGGTATCCACAGCTTCCACGTTGCCGGTCATGAAGGCCGGCACACCGGTGTTAAAGGTCACTGTCGTGGCCACGAGCTCGGCGCTTGTGTTGAAGGTGCCTTCTACGACCAGCCGTGCGCCAAGTACGATATCGGCTTCCACGCCATCCACGAAAGTTGTGCTGTCGTTCACGACGACCGGTCGAAAGTTCACCGTAAAATCGCGTGTGGAATCCAGACTGCTTACCACGCCTTCCACGCGCCCCGCTGTGCCATCGTCCGGAATTTCGAACCGGGATTTCACACGGACAGATGTTGCCGTGAATTCATCATTTGCCGGCGGGTTCTCGCCACGCACGCGAACGAAGGCGCCGTTGACCAGGGTACCGGTGACGGTGTTGCTGCTGAACCGAATGGTCAGGCTGCGCACCTTGAATGTCGAAGCGGTTGTATCGAGCTCTTCGACAATCCCTCGAAGCGTGATCGCCCGCCCGTTGAATGCCGCGCTGATGAATCTGAGGCTGGTGGCCACGATGTCGCCGTCTTCATTGGCCTCTCCGCTGATTTCAACGATGTTACCGACTTGCAGATCGCTGAAACTGTTCACTCCGGACAGGACGGTTGAATCATTGACGATCACGGTCTGACCGAGAATGACGAGCTGCTGATTATCCGCATCGATGGAATCAATAGGGCCTTACCGAGTGACCGGCGGCTTTCTTCATGGGGTCGTTAAAAAAGATGACCAGAGCTCGGTTGAGATCAGCGACACGTGCAGGTGTCACTGTATACCGCTCAACCGCTCGACACTCACGCATCGGAGGTTTTCATGTTTAGTAGTTATTACAACGCGACCAGCAGGCTGACGCCTTATGGCAACCGACTGCAATACGGCCCACGAGCGCCCTTCTCCCCATGGAGCAGCGGTTTCTCAACAAGTGGTGCACGTATCAGCCCCGCAACCGGGGAAGCTGAGCAGGACGTCGCCCAGAAAAGCGCCAGCGCAGGTCAAAGCGTTTCGGTGAACCGAGCGACACAGGTCAATAACCATGTCCAGAAGGTTACCATCGTCATCGACCCGGACGTCATCAAGCAATTGGCGAACGGCTCCCTCCTTGAGGAGATGAGGATAAAAAACCAACTGGCCAACCTGTTCGCAGGTAACCACGGCTCGTTTTCCAATGACCAGCAGCACGATGTTGCCGTTGGTGCTGACGGAAGTCAGACGGTGAACAGCCGGGCAAAGGTAGATAACAACCCGCAGCTTGTGAAGATTGCTTTCCGAAATGTAGACAACAGCTCGGAACTTCAGGCCGCGAACAACATCGTCAGTCTTTCGGCTGATACCCTGAACGAAGCCGGCCTCGCGCCGATTTCAGCATTGCAGGTCATGGACCAGGGAGCGTACGCTGACAGGCAGAGCCGCTCCGTCAACAACCTGCGCCAACGCGCTGAAAAGAACCAGGATATCCATGCCAAGGCAGACAATGATGTGCTTGGTTACACGAAGGAAGAGTTCTTTAAGAATCTGATTGGGGTTGTGAACCACATTCTCTGGGGCCACAAGGACGGTCCGCAAGAGCCGCCCATCAAGCAGCAGATTAACCAGGCTGCCGGCGCAGCAGAGACCAGCATCGCCATCAACAATGGCCAGCAGGTCCACCAGGCCAGACAGAATGTCACGCTCTACATCGGCGACTTTGATAAGTCGGGCTCAGATACGACTCACGATTACAGTGATTCCCCTGCTTCCCGCTTCAATCGAAATCGCTCTTCTTACAGGACACCCGTCTCCAGGCGCACCTCGTTCCTGGCTGATGTCTTTGCCTAGAGTTCAACAAACGAAAAATGAAAAGGCCCATTCGACATCCGTCGAATGGGCCTTTTCTAATGGTCGACGGGCGAACCATTCTGAAGATTTGCCCGAGAGCTTGCGATGGTCGGCGGGGGAGCTGAATCTTGAATCTTGAATCTTGAATCCCGAATCTCATTTCTCCAACCGGTTGCGACCAAAGGCACAGGTTATCTAATCCTCTCTTCATCAACCATCGAGCATTAACCATCTCATGAAACGGGTCTACTGGGTCATTCCTGAAACGATAGCCGGAAGATGCGGCCCTGAAATGGCGCCCTGGGATTGTTGGGATCTCCATGCCGGCGGCATAAAAGCAATCGTCTCCCTTACTGAACCGGACGATGAAACCAAGATTCGCGATGCCGAGATCGAGCATCTGCCACTCTATTTTCCGGCCATGCTCCTGATGAGCGAGCGCGACTACACTTACTTTCTTTCCTTCGTTCCGCCCTTCCTCGATTTTGCGGACAGGGTAATCGACGAAGGCAAACCGATGATGGTTCACTGCACCTACGGATGTGACAGAACTGGCGCAATGATTTCCATTTACCTGGTTGCCAGGCACGGCTATACCGCGGAAGACGCCATCAAAAAAGTGCGCATTCACCAGCCGCCCGCCATGTCCGCAGAAGGCTACGAACAGGTGGTCTACCATTACGAAAAACTGATCGCAGGAGGAGAAACTTCATGAGCTGGCTCGATGAATTCACCGGCAGCCCTTTGCACGAAATTGTCAACGAAATAAAGAGCCGCGACAGCCTGCCCGCGCTCGCACCCCGCATGGAAAGCGATCCAGCCCTCAGCAAACGAATCCGTTCTTTGAGCCCTTCAGAGATCCTCGGCAAGCCTGTCGCACCATCAGACTTTGCCGATTCGGTGAAAAGCGCCCTGCTGCTTTGGAATGATGCTCTGGACGAATCCCACACTCTTTCGCAGGGCATCGGCAACACAACGGGAAGTTACTGGCACGGAATCATGCACCGCCGCGAACCGGATTACTCCAACAGCAAATACTGGTTTCGAAAAGTGGGCGACCACGAGTGCTTTGGCGCGGTTCGCGAAGCCGCGATCAGGATCTTCACCGAGGCATCGAGCACGTGGGCCAATGAACTGGCAGAGCAGCTTGAGGCTTCATCCGCATGGGACGCTTTCGATTTTGTTGACTGGTGCGAAGGCATCGATGCGACGGGCCGCGTGCCCGAAGATGCACGGAACGCTTTGGAATCTCTCCAAGCCGCCGAAATAGAAATCCTGCTCGAATACTCCGCCGCCAAGGCGTAGCCGCCAAAGTGCCATAAGCAAGCTGGCGCTACCACAAGCTGGCAGATTCGTTCGTCCTGACCTTTCGCAAAGCTGTTCGTAGTGCACGCTTTAGCGTGTTTTCGGCGGCGACAGAACACGCTAAAGCGTGCACTATAAAACGGCATTACATAGTAGCCGAGGGCAACACATGCCTGGGCTGGCTCTTTCTCATCGTCTTTCTCATCGTCCTAATCTCAATCTGCTCGATGACAGAGATTAGGACGATGAGAGAGACAGCTAGTCCTCCAAGACGGAGTCGTTTTGACGGATTTCAGGGGCGAAGTTCCGGGCTGTTTGCCTAGCCCAGCCCAACGGGCTGGGTGAATGGTACAAAGATTTGAAAAGGGGCAACGCCCCGGCCATTTATAAGGAGGCCATTCATTGGGGCAAATGACCGGGGCGTTGCCCCTGAGGATGATCTGCCCGAAGACCCAGCCCTTTGGGCTGGGCTAGGCAAACGGCCCGGGGCTTTGCCCCTGAAAATTGTCATTCAGTTCCGTGAAATTGCCCTCGTCTCGGCCTACTGGGCTTCCGCTCGTAGCCACAGGCCAATGCCAGCCGATGGGTCAAGCTGGATCAATATGAGTCACAGGCTGGCAGCAGACTGCTTTCCCAACGCCTCGCCGTTCAAAAGTGAATTTCTATGCACATCATCACCCTCAGCTTTGATGACGGCTTCAAGAAATCGAATCTGAAGATCGCAGACATCTACGAGAAGCATGGCCTCTCAGCCTGCTTCAACATCATAGCCTCAGGTCACGCAGGCGATTTCGTGAGCCCGGATTCATACCAGGACGAAATCAACAAAGGAGACTTTGAGATCTGGAATGAGCTCCAGGATCGGGGCCATGAGATCATGCCCCACAGCTGGAAACATGCGCGCCTGCCGGATCTGCCAATCGAAGAGGCGACGGAACTGATGGAGCGTTGTCTCTCGACTTTTGAATCTGAGCTTGCCGGCTTCGAACGTGCAGCGAGTGTCTTCAACTTTCCATACAACTTTTCCTCGCCTGAGCTCGAAGGGTGGCTGAAAACCCAGGTGCGCGCCTATCGGACCCGTGTGGAAGGCATTCAGCAGGGGATCAACCCTCTACCGTCTCCGGACCTCGTCGCCCTGGGAACCTGCGGCTTTGGACCAGGCAACTGCGAGGAACATCTCGATCAGACCATCGAGGCATTACTCGCCAAACCGGATGGATGGCTCATCTACAATACCCACGGACTCGACGGGGAAGGATGGGGCCCTATCGGAGAAGACTACCTGATACGACTGCTGGAGCGTCTTCTGAAAATCGCCTCGGTAAAGATCATGCCCACGGCAAAAGCCCTGCATCAGGTAGATCAGTTGTCTACCTGAGTTCGTGAGAAGTGCGTCCACCATTCCATCCCACCGCCACTTCATGAGACTCCCACCCATCGCCAGATTCCTCCTCATCGTATTCGCGCTCCTCTTACCACTCGCGCACGCGGAAAAGAAACCCAACTTCATCTGGATACTTTCCGAAGATAATTCCATTCATTACCTGCGACTCTACGGGTATGAGCTCGGCGCAACGCCGGCCATCGAGAGCCTGGCCAAAGAGGGAATCGTCTTTGACCACGCCTTTTCATGCGGCCCGGTCTGTTCGGTGGCCAGGTCAACACTGGCGACCGGCTGCCTCGCGCCCCGCGTTGGATTCCAGTATCACCGCAAATCTGCGATGGCGAACCTGCCGCAAGGGGCGCGGATGTTTCCTGCCTATCTGAAACAGGCCGGCTACTACACCACCAACAATTCGAAGAAAGATTACAACGTTGTCGAAGGAAAAGGCGTGGTTTGGAATCAGTCCTCACGCAAAGCGACATGGCGCAATCGACCGGAAGGCGCGCCGTTCTTTCACATGCAGACATACGGCATGTCTCACGAGAGCTCGCTGCACTTCAAATCCATGAAGCCGGCAGAACTTAAAACGCCGGTCGATAAGGTCAAGCTTTTTCCATACTTCCCGGATACCCCGACTTTCCGCTACACCCACGCTCGTTACTTCGACCGAATGAAGGTCATCGATGCCAGCGTCGGCAAACTCGTCGGACAGCTAAAGGATGACGGACTCCTCGAAGACACCTTCATCTTTTACTTCGGCGACCACGGTGGCGTCCTGCCTCGCAGTAAGGGCTACATCTATGAGAGCGGCCTGCACGTTCCCCTGGTCGTGCGAATTCCGGAAAACTGGAAACACCTGGTGAATCTCAATCGCGGCACGCGGACAAAAGGCTTCGTCAGCTTCATTGATTTCGGTCCGACTCTCTTAAATCTCGCGGGCATCGGCGTGCCGCCGCACATGGATGGCAAGCCCTTCCTCGGCAAAGACATTTCCGAAGCAGAACTCAGCGCGCGAGACGAGTCCTTCGGCTACGCGGATCGCTTCGATGAGAAGTACGACTTCTGCCGTTCGATTCGGAAGGGCAAATATCAATACATCCGCAACTACCACGCGTTTCTGCCGGACGGACTCCAGAACAACTACCGATACAGAATGCTGGCATACGCCGAGTGGCGGAAGCTCTACAACGAAGGAAAGCTGAATGCGGCGCAAAGGCAATTCTTTGAGCGTCGCCCTCCTGAGCAGCTCTTCAACGTCGAGTCCGATCCGCATGAGGTGAACGATCTCTCCGGCGACCCCAAACACGCGGAAGTGCTGAAAGACTTGCGCGCCCGCCTGCAGAAGAAGGTAAAAGGAATTAATGACCTGAGCTTCTATCCCGAAAGCCACATGGTTCAGCACGCGCTGAAAGACGGCATCGCCTACGGCAAAGCCCATTCGGGCGAGATTGCCAGGCTGGTGGATGTGGCCGACTTGGCACTGCTGCCATTTGAGGAGGCGAAACCCGAACTGCTGAAAGCCGCTGCCGCGAAGAACCCGCTCGAACGCCAATGGGCGATGATCGCGTGCAGCGTGTTCGGCAAACAGGCGAACTCATTGAAGGAAACGGCTCGCGGCCTTTTAAAAGACGATGCCATGCTCGTTCGCACCCGGGCCGCCCAGTTCCTCGGCATCCTCGGCGAAGATCCTCGGCCCGCACTTTATGAGGTTCTGAATACAACCAAGTCGTCACTGGAAGCCCTGATCACTCTTAACACGGTCGTATTCTTCAGGGATGGCAATCCGGGCTTCGATATCGATGTGAGCGCGTTCAGCCAGGTGACTAGAAGGGGAGAAGTGGGACGAAGGCTGCAATACCTGAAAATGAAGTAGAGCAGTGCTGACGGTCCGCGGGAGCATAGTATGCGGTCACTTCTTGACCTCATTGAGAATCTCGTCCCGGAGCGCTGAGACCCCGATGGACCTCTCACTCATCCACTTGCACTAACTGCCCCGCCAAAACCTCAGCCGGATGCCGTGCAACCAGATCCATCCCGTGTCCGATTTGGCTTCTGCATGAAACGCCAGGTGCGATCACCTCGCCATCGAGCTGGCGAATCTGGTTGAACAGAATCTCCCCGATTCTCATCGAGAGATCGTAGTGCTCTTTCTCGTACCCAAATCCACCGGCCATACCGCAGCAACCAGAATCCAAAACCTCGACCTTCGCTCCGAGGACTTTCTTCATAAGAGATGGCACATGGCCCGCTTTGCCGGTGGCTTTCTGATGACAGTGGCCGTGGTAGATGAAGGGCTGGTCGGGGATGTTGAACAGAGAGGGCGCGGGCGATTCTTCAAGATCGCCATCCAGAAATTCCGAGAATTCAAAAGTGTTCTGTTTCACGAGATCGAGTTCGTCAGATGGCTCCAGCAGGTCGTCGTACTCATCTTGAATCGTCACGATGCAGCTCGGCTCGCACCCCACAACTTTGAAGCCATCCCGGATCTGGTCGGACAAACGTCGGACATTGAATTGGGCACGCTCCCGGGCGTCGTCGATAAAGCCGTTCGAAAGCATGGCGCGCCCGCAGCACTTTCGGTCTGCAAGAATGACTTCGTACCCCAGGGCATCAAGCACTCGAACCGCGGATTTTCCAAGCTCCGGAGCGTTGTGGTTAAGGTAACAGTCGTAGAAGAAAGCGACCTTACCCCGTGGTCTCTCCTGCTTATGCCTGGCCTGGCTTTCGAACCATTTAACAAACGTCTCCAAGTGAAAAGCCGGCAATGGGCGCCTTCGGTCGATCCCAACAAATCGCTGCAGAAACGCTCGGCCAAGCTCGGACTGATTGATCCAATTGGTGATGGGTGCTGTCGCGCTTCCGTACGAACTCAGCGTGTCGATGTGCCCAAAAAAACGGTCGCCGAGCGAGGCACCGTGTTCCTGAAGGTATTGGTATTTGATCTCGGTCTTCAGCTTCGCCAGGTCCACGCCGGAGGGGCACTAACGCTTGCAGGCTTTGCAGCCAAGGCACAGATCGAGCACTTCCTCTTTGAATTGCTGAGACGTGAGCTCGTTGCGAGGCAGCTTACCGGTGATGGCCTGTCGCATGAGATTGGCCCGTCCCCGCGTAGCAGCGATTTCCTCTTGCGCGCCGCGAAAGGAGGGGCACATCGCGCCTCCGCTGGATTTGCGGCAGCCGCCGCAGCCGTTGCACATTTCTACCGAGTGAAGCAGATCGATCTGCGAGTCAAAACGCAGCGCGCTCGGTAACTGCGGGATTTCCTGTCCAGGACGATGACGAATGTTCGCACGCAAGTCTGTACCGGTCGAAACAATCTTGCCCGGGTTCATGATCCCCCTGGGATCGAAGAGCTTCTTGATCTCTTTGAATGCGCCGACGAGACGTCCCCCGTAAAGACGTTCCAGCCACTGGGTGCGCACCATACCGTCGCCATGTTCGCTCGCCGTCGTGCCGCCGTAGCGGATGACCAGGTCGGTAACCTCGCTCGAAATCTCGTGGAGCTTCTCGATTTCATCAAGGTCCTTCAGATTGATCACGGGCCGCAGATGCAGGCAACCGCCGCCTGCGTGCGCGTACACGGCTGAAGTAGTCCCGTGACTGTGGATGATGCGCAGAAACTCCTCGATGTACTCCGGCAGAACGTCCGTTGGCACGGCAGTGTCTTCGACAAACGCTGTAGGCTTCGCGTCTTTCGGGTTGCTGAGCAGGATGGGCAGACCGGCCTTGCGCAGATTCCAGAACGCAGTCTGTGAATGAGCGTCAACCGCTTCAAGAGCATGAAAGGCCAGACCCATCTCTTCCATGGCCAGCTTACGGATTTCATCCAGCCTCGGCCTGATGTCGTCCAGGGTCTCACCGTAAAACTCGACCAGCAGGGCCGCCTTCGTGCCTTCGGGCAAGGCGCGGGCTGTGTCCCCGTGTTCCTGGTTCGTCTTGGCCATTTCGATCAACATCTCATCCACCACCTCCACCGCGGTAGGCTTGTGCTTGAGAATCGGCGACACCGTTCGGAGAGCCTCAATCAGATCCTCAAAGCAAAGAAGGACCAGCCCGCTGGCACTGGGAAGCTCGACCAGTTTGAGTTTCGCTTCCACGATCGTGACAAGGGTCCCCTCTGAGCCACAGATCAGTCGAGGCACGTCCACCCGCTCGCTGGTGACCGCCTCCCTTAAGTTGTAGCCGGCCACATTGCGGCGAGTTTTGGGGAATCTGGTTTCGCATTCGAACGCGTATTCATCCCCGAGATCCGCAAGCCCTTTGAGAATCTTCCCGAGAGATGATTCACCATGACTGAGTTGGGCAAACTCTTCGCTGTCACGCTCGATCGCCCGGACCGTATCCCTGTCACCGTTGGGAAGAATGACGTCCAGAGACTCTACATGATCGGCGGTCATCCCATGGATGATCGAATGTGCGCCAGTAGAATTATTTCCAATCAGGCCTCCGACCGCGGCGCGAGAGCTGGATGCAGGATCCGGGCCGAACTGCAGACCGTGAGGTCTGAGCACTTTATTCAGATCGTCGAGGACCATTCCCGGCTGTACGCGAACCCATTTTTCTGCAGCATTAATCTCGAGGACCTGATTCATGTGGCGAGTGAAGTCCATGACGATCGCCTCGCCAATCGCCTGCCCTGACAGAGAGCTACCACCTCCTCTCGGCAGAATCGCAACCTTGTTTTCAAATGCATATCGATGCACTGCGATGACATCATCCACGGACCTGGGCATCACCACGCCGATCGGTGTGATGTCGTAGATGCTGGCGTCCGTGCTGTAGAGCGAGCGCGTGTACGTATCGAAGCGCACGTCCCCTTTAATCCGCTCTCGTAAGGCTGTTTCGATCTCTGGCATGGACGGAAGGTTAGAAGGGAGAAGATGGGATTCAAATGGTCTCCCGGGCCCATCAAGTTGAATCATTCCGACCACCAAAGCATTCTGATAAGAAATCTCAGAAGCAGACGTCCTGATAATGCTCGTTCCCTCAAAAAAAACTCTCTTGCTTTTATCAATCCCTGCGCTGCTCTGTGCGGGAGTCCTTCTGGCGAAACGCAGTGGGAGTTCTTATTCAGAAGAGTTTACCTGTTCCAGGTGTCGCGCACTCAAAACTGTCGAGTGGGATAGATCGGGTCGGAGAGAAGAGAAGACGGCTAAGCCCTATACGGCCTGGTTCAATAGGAATTTTCCGGAGCATGAATGTCGCTGGTGCAGCGTTGGCAGAGTGATTTCGAAGAAGAACTCATGGCTTGGGAGCAAAGTGGAGATATCCGAGACAAAGCCTCGGCATCGGATATGGACATTAAGCCGCGAAGAGCAGAAGAACTATCTGCTGTCTGTCCTCCCTGCAGAGATCGAGACTTTCTACGGCTATCTGGATTCGGAAGATCCGGTAGAGCAGGAGAAAGCCATCAGCCTGGCCAGGCCATTGGATTCAAATCTGGTGGTCAGGGCGAAACTGTTGGAAAAATCGGGTATTCCGACGCTCGCCCAGATTGCACCTTATACCGATGCACTCATTGTCTGCAGCTATCAGGTCGGACAAGTCCTGAAAGGTAGTCTGAAGGCAAAAACTATTCGCGTCGCCGAGTGGGCCATCGCCTCGGGCAAGAAGAGGGTTACTTCGAAACCTGGAAGCGTCCAGGACCTGACATTAGTGCCCTTTGATTCATTGAAAGGTCTGAAAACCGTCTATAGAAGCGATGATCTTGATATAGACAACGAGGCCCCGTTCTATGTGAGCTGGTCGCTCCCGCCGGCGGCCGTGCAGGGATCCCATAAATCCCGTTTTGATTATGTAATAAATATATCCCCTGCCATGCGGGATTACTGGGCGATACGAAGCCAATTGGAATTAGTTGTAGTGGGGAACTCACAGATTTTCGGGTTGGACACGGGCCAACTGCACTTATCGCCAAAGGGCGGCCCAACTGCTCTAACGATGGCCGCAGCGGGAAGCCATTTTGCACTTCAGAACCTGATCATCAGCGAATACCTTCTGAAACTGCCAAGGCTCAAGTGGATCCTTTGGGGATTAATGCCAAGATTCTTCAATCAGAACCACTGGTACGATTGGTCCCTTCATTCTTTTATGAGCAGCCCGGGGTATAAGCACGATATTTCCAATCTCGAACGTCTCTGGCCAGTCAAGGGCTCAGAGTTCGTCACCTGGAATAAATTTGAAAACTATTCTGAAAAACATATTGCCGATCCCAATTTTCGCCCAAGCCCAAGATTGCCTGAAAAACTTACCAAAAGGGAGAAGCTTGCATTAGTAGAAAGGTGCAACAAGGTTGACTTTATATGGAATGAAGATGTTTTCATGCGGTTGGAGCGAACGGTAAAATTATTGGAAGAGAATGAAATAAATGTCATTCTCTTTTTTACTCCCCTGCATCCTTGCGTAGCAGAAGCAGAGTCTGTCGACAGTGTAGGAACAGGCAGGCGTTATTATGCAGAGATAAAATCAAGGCTTTCCACAATAGCAGGCGAGCACGAGGGTGTTTCTTTCGCAGACTTCCATCGCGGTGGTAATCACGGCCTGGGCCATGAGTGTTTTAATGACATCGAGCATCTGAATCTTGAAGAGGGGATGTCCGCCCTTAATAAAATGCTGGCAGATAAGATTCGTGAGATTGAGAAGCGATAGTTCGGATTTCAGAGCTGACCGGGCGATTGCATCCGCACTATGTTCTGGCCCCCTCCAGGCCAGCGTCAATCGCGCATCGCTTCAAGGTTCTTCTTCCACGCAGCAATGGATCGGCCGAGTGTCTTCGGCGCGTTTCGAATCCCGTAGCATTGAAGTCCGACAGCGCCCTTAAAACCAGCGGCTTTGAGGAGCCTGAGTAAACCCAATTGGTCAAATGTCCCGGTGTCGAGGGGCTGGATGAGCTGTTTCCAGCTCTTACCGTCGATATCCGCACCGCAGGTGCTGGCCTGGTACAGGTATGGCTTCGCGGCATCGATCGTCTTCTGAAGGTCCTCCGCCTTTTCAGACTTCAGGAAGTGGCAGAGGTTGAAAATGAGGCCGACGTTGCGGCGCTCTACCTTCTTCGCAATCCGCAGAGCCTCAGGAATACGGGCGACGTAAAATCCTGCGTGCGGATACAGGGCCACGCGCAGGCCGGCCTTCTCTGCCATATCGGCGACCTCCCGGACGACCTGCACGGCCAACTCATCTGCGTTCTTCAAGCGGCGATCACCTCTCAGCGTGAGCTCGACGATCGCTCCATGCCCCTTCAAGAGTTCGATGGCCGCCGGGAGTTCCTTCGCGTAAGAGCCGCCGTTCTCACTGAAATTGGCGTAGGTGTAGATGCTGAACAGCCGAAGCCCGGCCTCCTCGAAGGCCGCTATCTGTTCCTTCAGTTGGGACAACCGCGTTGAGCCAATGCCATCGTATCCCAGCTTCTTGAGAGCGGCGGCCTGCTGTTGTGGGCTACCGAAACTCGCGCCGTTCTGGAAGACGTAGAACGGCGGCGCAAACTCTTCAGCGACAAGAGCGGTCATAGTGATACAAGCGACGATCAGTGTGCGCGTTACCTTGGACAGTTGAAGAAGATCTCTCCCCTCGGACCTGCGCTTAACGCAGAGCCGATCCCCGGCTGGACCAACGTTCCAATAATTCATCATTTCATCGTAGCGACAATCTGCCCGCTTGTCATAAACAGTATCGTAGCCACGCTGCCCACGGCATTCGTTCAGAAATATGATCAGAAAATGTAACTTGCCCCTTAATTCGCCTGCTCCTTAAATCGTTTGCCTCCCAAACGCAGACGCTATGCCATCTTCCCTTCTCGGCTCAAGAGAGATTTCCTCAAGCATCGTTCCATGGCTGTAATGAGAAAGAAGTTTGGTCCCCTTGTTCTCCTGAGCCTGACTGGCTCTTTCCTGGCTGGGGAAGAACTGCGGTTCGCTGATCTTCAGCCGGAGCATCGCATTCAGAGGGGCAGGTATTCCGCGAAAGTCATCTATACCGGCAGCTACTCACAGGATCACACTCTCATCATTCGAGCCGTTGAGAAGGGGAAGTTTCGTGCCCCGAGGTTTCTGCGGATTGGTGGCTCGATCGCAGAGCCCGACCCGATCGAGATCGAAGGCGGGTTCCTGAAATTCAAGCTCACGGCAAACCGCGGCCCGTTCCCCGAATACCTGGTCGGCAGCGCGGAAGACCAGAGTGTCCGAACAGAAACAAGGAACCTGATTAACGGCGCGGATGTGGATTCGACGCATAAGAGCCTCAAGCTGGATTCCGAGCGCGAGCGGCGCGCGTTTCTGACTCGCGTGCATGTCCTTGCTCTCTGCTCTGACGAGGGGCTGCCGGGCAGTGAAAAGTCAGAAAGAGTGCACCGGGAGAAACTCATTCAGCGCCTTCAGAAACTCGCTCCGAAGATCAGCTCTCGCAGCCTCGCACGAATGTCTGCAAGAGATCTCGGTGACAAGCTGAACTTCCTGATGCTCAACAAGCGTATCGAAGCCACAGGTGTCCCGGTGCAGTTTCAGGATGAGAATCTTGTCGCGGCCATTATGCGCCAGCCGCGCACGAAGAAACTCAGCCCGAGTGTGTTTCACTCTCCGGTGAAGGTGGAATCCATGCCGGTGGAGGAACTCACTGCTATGCTCGAACACCTCGGACTCGCCAGACGTTACTCCCGCTCTTCGACAAAGAAAAAGCGAGACGCAGTCTATGAAGCTGTTGCCTGGCGGGCCTTGGTACGCAGGAATCGAATCCAGCATTTGAATCGAGAGAAGGTCGAGGAGTTCGTTCAGGCGCACCAGGCTGCACAACTCAAGGCGGCCGCGGAGCAGATCCGCAAGCAACAGCCGGCGAACGATAATCCGGAACAGGCAGCGCTGACCCGGCTCACGGACGAGTTCGTTCGCAGGCAATACCAGATGGCTGCGAACGGCATCCCGCCCCAGGACCGTGAGCGGTTTTATTTTCAGTTCCGGTCGGGGAAAGAACTCGGTGAGGCATACGGTTTCCTGAGTAAACCAGAGGCGAGGCAGCTCTACGAGACATTGAAAAGGTTTGGCGTGAGCGAGGGCTCTTTGAAAGCGATGAAGGTACAGACGGCTGCGGAGCTTTATGAAGCTTCTCTGGCGGCCATTACCGCGACCACATCGGACAGACTTCCGAAGAGCGCCTTTCAGACGCTTTCACCTTTCCTCGACGGTGCGAATACTGCTGCCGCTGTCTGGAAGGCATTTCGCACTTACGATGTCGAGCTTCGCTACGATTACGATGTTCCAGAAGGTAAGGACAGGAATGCTTACTGGAAGAACGCGGAAAACTACAGCGCCCTTGTGGATGGCAAGGTCGGCGATATTTCCCTTTCAGGCAGCATGTCTCCCGGCAAAGGAGACTCGATCGACTGGTGGCATGTGCCCGTTTCACTGAAAGGAAGGCAATGGCGGTTAGTTTCCGAAGATGCCGCGATCGCGATGGATCGAGTGCCGGCTGACGAGGGGAGCTACCTGAAAGTGCGCTCAAACGGCGCTGCTGCAAAATACAGGATCGAATCGAAGGGCGATGGCGAGCGTAACCTGAAACGATTCGAACGGGTCGAAGCTCACCAGGAAGTGGCAGGGCCGCCGTTTTGAAGGGATTCTGGATACTGGATGCTGGATGCTGGATTCGGGAAGCCTGCATTTCAGATCGGTGGCGTATTGGAACAGCTCGGCCTGAGAGAGTAGTCTGCGTCCCGCGCGAAGAGCCCAGCTCACCATTCCTCCATTCCAACACTCCAATCTCAAAACCATGAAAGAAAATCTTGCCTTAAACGGCGGCCCTAAAGCGAAGAAGACTCCTTACGGAACTGGCCCGAAGCATCCCTTGAAGGAATGGAATTCGGTGAAAAAGATTTTTGAGCGTGGACGGATTCCCATGACGCGCGGCCCGGAGGTCATGCAGCTTCGTGAAGTGTTCTGTGAGTTGACCGGTCTGAAACATGCGGTCACCACATCAAGTGGCACTTCTGCCTTGCATACCGCGATAGGCGCGCTCGAGATTGGTCGTGCGGACGAAGTGATCACCAGCCCCATCACAGATATGGGAACGCTCACTGCCATCATGGCTCAGAATGCCGTTCCTGTCTTTGCGGATGTCGATCCGCTTACGCTGATGATCACGCCTGATTCCATTGCGAAGAAAATCTCGCGTTACACGAAGGCGGTCATTGTGGTGCACCTCGCGGGCCAGGCTGCAGATATGCGGGGCATCATGAAGCTCTGCCGCTCAAAAGAGATCGCGGTGGTGGAAGACATGGCTCAGAGCTACCTCTGCCGCCAGGGCAAACGCGTGGCCGGCACGTTTGGCGATATCAGTTGCTGGAGCCTCAACGAATCCAAACACATCGGCGCAGGCGATGGCGGGGTGCTGACAACGAACAGCAGAAAACTTGCGCGCCGCGCGGATCTGTTCGCTGACAAGTGTTACGACCGCGAGGGCACCGGCATCTCACCTTTTTTCGCACCCTACAATTACCGGCTGAACGACCTTGTAGCCGCCGTCTGTATCGAGCAGGTCAAGCGTGTAAAGTCCATCTGTGACAAGCGTCACAAATGGGGTACGAAACTCGATGAGGCACTTGCGGGAATTCTCGGAATCATCCCCCGACCAGTGCCGAAGAATGATTATGCGACTTACTGGTATTACATCGTCCATGTGGACGAATCAGTGATCGGTGACGTTGACGCTTTCACCCAGGCGTTGCGCGCGGAAGGCATCAGTTGCAGTCGTCACAAGCTTAGTGTGCTCGACTGGCCACTCTTCAGCGATGCCAAAGATGACCCGCATGCCTGCGGCCAGCATTGCCCGCTCTACAAGGGCAAAGTGGATTACAGTATCACCCAATATCCGGGCCTTGAACAGGCATGCCGAACGGCTCTTCACCTGCCGATGAGTGAGTACTTCCGCGCTGCAGATATTCGTGAGACCATAGCCGGGATCAAGAAGGTGGCCGGGCATTTAGTACAGAGCTGAGATCGATCCAAGAGGCAGAAAATGTATTCCCTGTCAGAAAACCTGAGCCAGCCCGGGCTCGATGATCTGGGTGAGCCACAGCAACTCGAGCCTCTCTTTCCTGATCAGAGCGATATCAGTCTGGAGGCATGGCAGAGCATCCGGCAGTCCCTGCTCGGCAGATGGCGCGCGGTGATCGGAGAGCCTTCGTTCGAGGAGTTTGACCGCACCTCAGACGTCATCGATTCATTTGAGACGCCGGATTTCCGTGGGACGGTTCTTCTGCAACCGACCGGTCCGAGCCAAAGGCAGAAACTTCTCTTGATGGAACCGAAGAACGTGCGGCATTCACCTCGTCCTGGTGCGGTGGTGCCTTTCTACGATCCGGATCGGATGGCTGGTTTTGACCTCGAGACAAAGGAAGACATCACCGAAAGAACAGTGATTCAATTCGGACGACACCTTGTTCGGCAGGGATACGTCGTCGTATGCACGGAAGCCTTCCCATACAACACAGTGCCGGAGCCGGTGAGCAACGAGGGCTTTGCATGGTGGCAGGCCGGCGCAGAGAAGATTCTTGCTGAGAATCCCAGTTGGACAGGGATGGGTAAACTCGCCTGGGATACAAGCCGGGCCGTGGATCTCCTTCTGGATCAGCCGGACATCGATAACGAACGCATCCTGGCCATCGGCCACTCACTTGGCGGTAAGATGGCCTTCTACACCGCGGCATTTGATGAACGTATCACAACCGTCATCGCTTCCGATTTCGGTATCGGCTGGTCATTCACGAACTGGGACGCCCCCTGGTATTTCGGCAATCAGATCAAGGAGCAGAGCTTCACGCTCAACGGTCATCATGCCCTCGCGCTGATCGCGCCCCGTTCGTTTCTGCTGATCGCGGGCGAAGCGGATCGACCCGAAAGCTGGCAGCACATCAACGAAGCCAGGCAGATATATCGCCTGCATAACAGGGAAAACGCGGTCGGCTGCTTCATGCACATGGAGGGGCACACCCCGACAGAGGAGTCGATGGATGCCGCGTATCAATGGCTGGCGGAGCAGGCGTACGACGCAGCTCCTGGAAACGTATCCGACCGCCCTTCACCGCATCCATGAATACGCGCTACCCGGAGCTGGGTTTAGACCTCAGCTACCATCCTGTTTCGTGCGATTCGCCGTCCGCGTTTACTTCGGAACAGATTGCACAATTCAATCGTGAGGGCTACGTAACAGACCTCGATCTATTCACGGCAAATGAAGCTTCCGATTTCGCGATACGTTTCGCCGACGGCGGTGAAGAGGCGGCTAAGTTGAATCCACATGCACGCTTTGATTGGGTGTGGGAGATAGCGGTTAACGGACGAGCACTGGCTCATCTCCAGGATCTGCTTGGTGAGAATGTTGTCTGCTTCATAAGCCAGTTTATTGACAAAAAGCCGGGCAGCAGGACCTGCGTTGAAGGACATCAGGATTCGAGCTACTTCGCGGTCGACGCAGGCTCAGTGAACATCTGGATCGCGCTTGGGGATGCTGATGAGGAGAACGGCTGTATGTGGTTTGTGCCTGGCTCTCATCTGTTGGGCGGCCTGCCAGTCCGCGACCCGACTGGCGATCTGAACGTCGTTAAGCACGAGTTGGAATCGACAGTGAATCGGCTGGGCAAAGTTCCCATCCGCCTTAAGGCTGGCCAAATGGTCATCTTCTCGGATCTGCTTCTCCACCTCTCCCCGCCAACTCAATCGGTAGATCGCCATCGTCCGGCTCTGACACTGACCTACGCTTCGGCCGAAAAACGTCCCCACGACCATCCCAAGGCTCGGCACAAGCCTGTGCTTTGCTGCGGCGAAAATGTGGAGAGGAATTGGAACGTAAAGCCGCCTCCTGCCCAATGATTCTGGATTCTGGATTCTGGTTTCAAGAGGATTCAGCAGGGCTCAAGATTCAGGATTCAAGATTCAGGACTCAAGATACAACTGGATTCGAGATTCATGATTCCAGAGGTTTCAAAAAGGAGCAGTGTCCTTGGGACATCGTTAGTGAGTGCAACGCTGGCAGCGCTTCTTGAATCCTCTGAATCCAGAATCATCTGAATCATCTGAATCATCTGAATCCAGCATCCAGCATCCAGAATCCTGAATCCTCTGAACCCTGAATCCTGAATCCTGGGCTCTACGAAAAGAGTCTGTACTTCAGGATGCAGTAAAGTGCCCGGACTCCATCCTTCCACCCGATCTTCTTGCCTTCATCGTAGGTGCGGCCGTAATAGGAAATGCCCACCTCATAGATGCGGACGCCGAGTCTGGCGACCTTGGCTGTCATTTCCGGTTCGATGCCGAATCTCTTCTCTCTCAACTGCAATTGCTTCAGCACCTCTGAGCGGAACACTTTGTAACAGCATTCCATATCCGTGAGATTGAGGTTGGTCATCATGTTGGAGAGCAGCGTAAGAAAGCGGTTGGCCTGGTAATGCCAGAAGAAGAGCACACGATGTGCGTCGTGCCCGACAAATCGCGAACCGTAAACCACGTCAGCCCTGCCATTCAGGATGGGTGCAAGAAGGCGGGGAAACTCACCCGGATCGTACTCCATGTCCGCATCCTGGATGATGATGATGTCGCCTGTACATGCCTCGAAGCCAGTCTGCAGGGCCCCGCCTTTCCCCTGGTTCACTTCGTGTTTAATGATTGTGTAGATATCGTCGTCGAGCTGGTCGAGCAGTTCGCGGGTGCCGTCGGTCGAGCCATCGTCGACCAGGATGATTTCCTTTTCAATGTCACCGATATCCACTTCGAGAACTTTTTCACAGAGCGACTCGATGGTCTCCTTTTCGTTGTATACAGGGATGACAATGGAGAGTTTCATAGTGGTGATCGCACTCTATTCCGACCGGATTAATCCTTAAGACCACGCTCCTTCAGGTAGTGGCGGTGGTAGTAATCCTCGTAATCGCCGGCTTTAATGTTCTGCCACCAATCCCGATTCTGTTTGTACCAGTCCACGGTATCGGCCAAGCCTTCTTCGAAGCGGATCTGCGGGGCCCAGCCCAGCTCAGCCCTGGCCTTGGATGCATCTATCGCATAACGCCGGTCGTGGCCGGGGCGGTCTTTCACAAATGTGATGAGGTCTTCACTGGCGCCGACGAGTTCCACGATGTGTCGCACGAGATCGATATTGGCCCATTCGTTTTCAGAACCGATGTTGTAGGTCTCACCGGGTTTGCCTTGCAGGAGGACAGCCTCGATGGCCTTCGAATGATCGAGGGTGTGAATCCAATCGCGGACGTTTTTGCCGTCGCCATAAACCGGCAGGGGCTTGCCTTCCATTGCGTTACTGATCATCAACGGGATCAGTTTTTCCGGGAACTGGTATGGCCCGTAATTGTTGGAGCAGCGCGTAATGAGCACCGGCATTCCGAATGTGTGGTGATACGAAAGCACGAGCAAATCTGCGCTGACCTTGCTCGCCGAATATGGGTTGTGGGGCTGCAGCGGGCTCGACTCGGTGAACGCGCCGGTGTCGCCCAGGCTTCCGTAAACTTCGTCGGTCGATACCTGCAAGAACCTGTCTACGCCCTGTTCCCTCGCACGATCCAGCAGATTGAGGGTCCCCTGAATATTGGTCCGTACGAATTCGGCGGCTCCGGCTATGGAGCGGTCCACGTGGCTTTCGGCCGCGAAATTAATCACAGCCGAGATGGAACGCTGCCGGAGCAGATGGCTTACCAGGTCGGCATTGCAGATATCCCCGCGAACGAACTCATAATTCTGGTTCGACTCCACATCTTTCAGGTTCTCGAGATTGCCGGCGTAGGTGAGCTTATCAAGGTTGATGACCCGGAAATCATCGTGAGCATCAAGGATATACCGGACGAAATTCGACCCGATAAAACCTGCTCCTCCGGTAACGAGTATGTTCATAAGAGTTGGCGCGTTTATTTACCTGCCATCCCGCGGATCGAGCGAAAGTATCGAAGGGTGCCAGATCAGTGTCAATGAATTCGGGCCGCGGCAAAGCTGTTGGGCAGAAAGTCACCACGGATAAGAAGGGCCACGGATAAGAAAGGCCACGGATAGGAAGGGCCACGGATGAGTCCGCGGTTCATCTCATCGGCGGATGCAGGTAATAATCCTTCTCAAGATTCCCGGAAGGGCACAGAGCCTTCGTCACC
>Ga0187827_10001992_pt1 | contig 28631 bp, 15 predicted proteins | sample ETNtaG_39_FD_167969 | JGI IMG/M metagenome (GOLD analysis project Ga0187827, IMG submission 167969) | Marine microbial and viral communities from oxygen minimum zone, Eastern Pacific Ocean - ETNP2014_SV_150_PacBio MetaG (Illumina Assembly) | ecosystem: Environmental > Aquatic > Marine > Hypoxic...
CGGCTCGGACTCCCGACAACCTCAGGCGCGCCTTCCGGTAAATCAGTCGACCTCAAAATTGTTGTCGGCTCTAAATATTCCGTAACGCAGCGCAAGGCGGAGTTCTTTGACGTGAATTGGACCGTCCCATCAAAGCTGATCGACAGGAGCGGAAAAGAACTGTCCACCAAAGTCCACGAAGTCACCGGCGGCTATGTAGACAAGACCCAGGCCGAACGCCTGAGCTACGGCGAGCTGCAGACAAAGATCCCGGCGGGAGTTGCTCGGCAAGTGGATGATTACTTGATGGGGCGGTGAAAAGCACATCCTCTTCGGACCTGAGTGCAAGAGATGGCAGGCTCGCAGGCTGGTGGCAGCTTGCTGACACGCCACTACGCTGTCGTTGAGCGCCAGCGCCACAACAATCAAACACCTTGGAATCTCCCATTCACCAATTCGACCTTGATGGACTGACCGTTCTTCTCAAGGAGTCTCACGACTACCCGGTCGTCTCGCTCGATGCACTCGTGAACGTCGGCTCGAAAGATGAGCCGATCGAGTTAGCCGGCGTCGCGCACTTTATTGAGCACATGCTGTTTCGCGGCCGCGATGGGGAAGGCAGCTCAGATCCTGCGGCCCGGTTGCAGGCGGTCGGCGGTGAAATGAACGGATACACGAATCAGGATTACACCTGCTGCACGGTGACCGTTGCTTCACGCTACCTGGACCTGGCACTTGAGATCCAGTCGGAAATTTTTTCGCAGCCGGAGTTCAGAGAAGAAGACATTGAGATGGAGCGGAACATCATCCTGCAGGAGATCCGTCTCTTCGAAGACGACCCGATGGCCGCCGCCCAGGCCCAGGGCAAATGCCGACTTTTCGGCGAACACCCTTACGGTCGACCCGTCCACGGCGGGATGCGTTCCGTAAGCCGAATCCAGCAATCGGAGATCGTGGAATTCTTCGAGAAGAATTACTGCCGCGAAAGAATGATCCTGGTCGGGGTTGGAGACTTCGATGCGGATGCTCTTGTTGTCAAACTCCGGGATCGACTGGGAGGGATCCGATCCATTGTTCCAACTCCGTCCTCATTCGATGAAAAGCCAGGCAACCCTGAACCGGGCTTCCTGAAAATCCCTCAGCCGCTCCAGGTGAGCTACCTGGAGATGGTCTATCCCGGAGTACCGATGAGCCATCCGGATTTTGCGGCGATGACTGCGCTTTCCATCATTCTTGGCGGAGGCCGCGTCTCACGCATTTTCCGTGACCTCTACGAGAGGCAGCGTCTCATCTTTTCGTGCTCGTCTGCGATTCCGCCGATGAAGCTGGCTGGACTTTTCGGCATCAGCGTCAGCTTCGCGCCGGAGCGAGAGAAGGTGGTGAGAGACGCTATGAAAGAGCAGATAACACGCCTTCGCGAGAAAGAGGTGGAAGAAGACGAGCTACAGATGGTACGCACAAAGATTGAGGCCTCATCGATCTTCAAAAACGAAAACGTCGTGGGCCAATCCTATACCCTCGGCATGATGGCCAGCCTGGCAAGCCCTGATTTCGAATCAGGTTTTTTGGAGTCCATTCGAAATCTGACGGCCGCGGATCTTCGCCGGGTTGCGAACGAGTACCTGGCTGAAGGAAATCTGAGTGAGCTGTGCGTCGGACCGAAGATGCCGCAGAACCTGGACGTACCGGCGCTCAACGGCGATGCCCCGGCCTTGCCCTCACTTAAATCTGCAGCCATGGGGGACTTTGAGCTGATCGATGGCGGTGATGTCAAAAAAATCCTGCTGCCTAACAAGGTGACGCTCCTCATCAAAGAAGAGCACAGCCATCCCATCGTCAATATCGGCGCGTTTTTGAAAGTCGGCTCGGTCCTCGATCCGCTCGACAAAACCGGTGTCGCGTCACTCACACACGACATGTTGCACCGTGGCACAAGGACACATTCGCCTGAACAGATTGCGTATGCAACGGAATCTCTTGGCGCTGAATTCAGCGGCGCCTCTTCTGTGGATTACAGCCGGTTCGATGCATACGGTCTCAGCAAAGATTTTGACGCGCTGCTCCAGCTTTTTGCTGAGGTCGTGCTTGAGCCGCGATTCGATGATGACGAATTTGGGATCATCCAGGCCGAGGCATTGACTGGCCTGAAGGCGATGGTTGACGAGTTTGAATTTCAAGCCAACAGAACAATTTCTGAAACGGTCTACGGCGATCATCCTTATGCGCGGAATGCGTTCGGAACTATCGAGACGATTCAATCTCTCGATGCTTCGGACCTGGCGGATTTTCATCAGCGTTACTACCGCGGTGAAAACATGGTCGTGGTGGTGGCCGGCGATATCGGCTGGGAGAATGCTGCAGCCAGAGTCGCCGGAGCGCTCCAAGCCATGCCCGCGGATGCCGAGCCGTTGCCGGAGTTTCCTGGGTTCCCCGAGATTACGGAGACTTTCGATCTGAAATTGAAAATGCCTTTCGCCACACCATCAGTAAGCCTTGGCTGGCGCCTGCCGCCGACCCTGCATCCTGATTTTCCGGCGCTTCAGGTACTCTCGGTGATCCTCGGGGGCCCATTCAGCTCCCGCATGTGGATAGAAATGCGAGAGGAACGGGGCCTGGCCTATTCTTGCGGCGCATCGCTCCTGCAGGGCGTCCAGGCCGGTGGGATCATGGCCTACGCGGCCACGGACAAAAAACAATTGCAGGCAGCCAGGGAGATCATCCTGAGCCAGGTTGCGGACCTGCAAGACAATGCCTGCTCGAAGGAGGAACTCGAGATCGCTCAGCGGTACATCATCGGCACACACGAGCTCGCCCACCAGGGACCAAGCGCATGGGTCGAATTCCTGGGCGCCTCCGAAGTCAGCGGATTGGGCTGGGAATACGATTTCGAGTATCCGGAACTCATCGAGCGCGTGACGCCTGAAGATATTCAGCGGGTGGCAGCCACATATCTGCCCATCGACAGACCGGTAGTATTGACCGTCCGTCCGATGGGATTCATCGGGCTGCTATGGATGGCGTTGAAGAGGAAGATTCTTGGGAGATAGACATGCGTTACTCGGACGCAACAGATCGCCTCGGGGCTCAACTCTCAAAGCCGCATCGGCCGCGCGAACGCGTCATCGGCGTCCCGCGGCAGCACCTTGAATGCATCTTCGAGCGAGCGTTGCTCACGAGAGACGGGCTCTGCAAAAAGGTCGTAGCCTTCCGCTGAAGAAATGCTGCACTGCAAAAACTCTCCACTTTTCAGCCCGCGGCCGCGCACGTAAATCAGGCCATCGATTTCCGGTGCCTCTCCGTAAGATCGACCTTCCCAGAGGCCGTCTTGGTTCAGGTTTTTCCTGTCGATAAGGATCTTCAGCTCGCGGCCCACCATGGATTGCGCTTTTTCAAAAGCGATCTTCTGTTGCACGGCCATCACACGATCCAGCCTCTCTGCTTTCACCTCTTCTGGCACCTGATCCTCACGGCGGAACGCGGCTGTCCCCTCTTCATGCGAATACCGGAATGCCCCGAGCCGTTCGAACTTCACCTGCTCCAGAAAATCAACGAGCTGATGGTGATCGTCATCCGTCTCGCCGGGGAATCCAACAATCACTGACGTGCGCAAGACCAGGTCAGGGATTCTTTCGCGGAGTTTCAAAACCAGGCCTTCGGTTTCCGCACGGCCAACCTCACGGCGCATCAGATCCAGCATATTGTCACTGATGTGCTGGATAGGGATATCGAGGTAGCGGCAGACTTTGGGATTGGTCGCGAGCTCTTCGATCATTGCGTCACTGAAATGAGCAGGGAACGCGTAGAGCAGGCGCATCCAATGAAGGCCGTCCACTTCCGCCAATCTCTTCATGAGTTCTGCAAGATTTCGCTGGTCGTAAAGATCGCGTCCGTAGTCCGTGGAGTCCTGGGCAACGATCACCAACTCTTTCGCGCCATCGTTGGCCAGTTCCCGAGCTTCTGCCACAGCAATATCGATTGGCTTGCTTCGGTGGCGTCCACGAATGGTGGGGATGATGCAGAACGCGCACACGTTGTCACAGCCTTCGGAGATTTTCAGGTATGCGTAATGCCGCGGGGTGATTCGGAGCCGGCCGGCCTGAGAGTGCAGAGGGTCTCGGGTGCGCTCGATCTGGAGTTGAGCGCAATGCTCTATTTTGTCCTCGGCCACGGCGCGGCAAATGCCAGCGATCTTGTGCTCCTCATCCACGCCGACCCATACATCGACCTCTGGAATCTCATCTTTCAGATCATTACCGAACCGCTGGGACAGACAGCCTGCCACGATGATGGCTTTGCACTCGCCGGCTTCCTTCCTCTCCACGGCTTCGTAGATGACCTCGAGGGATTCTGATATTGCTTCTTCAATGAACGAGCAAGTGTTGATGACGATGATGTCCGCTTCGCTGACCTCTTCGCATATCAGTCCGCCAGCCTCAGCGACCTGGCCGAGAATCTTCTCGGAGTCGACAACAGTTTTCGGGCATCCGAGGCTGATGAGGGAAACGGTGGGTTGGTGTTGGCTCAATTTCGTGCAGCTTGAATGGGTAAAGTGTCTCCTGCGAAACAGTGCTCACCAGGACGGCGTTTCATAACATTGCTATCTGTCAGAATGCGTACTGATTGCCATTTCATCTGTTGGAAGCGATAAGAACCATCGGGTTGGACGAATTTACGCGATGGCACTTTTACAGGACTGAGAAACGATGTTCAAAAGACAGCAAGACACGCGCTCCGAGCCGGTGAGCAGAATTGTTGCACTTGGTGAAAGTACAACCTGGGGGTATTCGGTTTCATCGAAGGACAGATGCTGGGTGAACCGGGTGGTGAGATTGCTGGAAGAATGCCAGGGCCAGCCCATCGAGCTCCACAACAAGGGAATCGGAAGCAACGTCCTCACCCGTGAATGCCCGGCCTACGAGCATTCCAGGAAGCCTTCAGCGCTCGAACGACTCGATGACGATTTGATCAACCTGAAGCCGGACATGGTCTTCCTTTCTTACGGGCTGAATGATTCACGAGGGGGGATATCGCTCGAGGTCTTTCAGCGCGCCTACCAGGAGCTCGTGGATCGCATCCGAGAGGCCATCGATCCGACGATCGTCATACTGAATACCTATTACATGCACGAGGTATTGTACGACCACGAAATCTGGGGCGCCAGCAACTATGAAATCACCGACGCATTCAATGAACTGATCGCAGGCTTTGCTGTGGCCAACGACCTGATCCTCGCCGACATCTACTCGGGAGAGGTAGGGGTGGACTGGATCATCGATAACGATCATTGCCATCCGAATGACGTAGGACACATGATCGTGGCACACCGAGTGTTCGAGGCGGTCGTGAGGAACTGCAGTTTCACGGCCTGCCAGATTCCGGAAGAGACACGCATTAAAAAATTCGTAGAAACCTACGGAAACGGGCCTGACTGAGGCGGCTGCAATCGGCGGAAAAGGCGGCGCTACCGAACGACATCCCCCAGGCAAATCACACAATCTTCAATTAAACATTGCATAATCCCTGTCAGTCGGTGGAATAAGCGTATTCTGATTCCAAATCCCCCTGGAATCGGCAGCACCTACCAACAAATCCAGTGAAAAATCAAGTTATCTGTACCAACTGCTCGAAGCCGTTGATATATGCTGGCGAGCACGCCGGTAAAAAACTCCAGTGCCCGAACTGCAACGCCATCGTCCTTGCTCCCGCAGTAGCGCAGCCGGTGGCTGCCGCCACGGCGGAGAAACGCCTGGGCAATTATCTTATTCACGAAGAGTTGGGAAGAGGTGGCATGGGCGCCGTTTTTCTGGCCACCGATACTTCCTTGAATCGCCGCGTCGCGCTGAAGGTTCTCAGCTCGAAGCTAGTCAAGAATCAGACTTATGTGGACCGTTTTCTTCGTGAGTCTCGTTCCGCTGCTGCACTTCAACACCCCAATATTGTGACTGCTCTTGATGTGGGGCACGACGACGGACTGTACTACTTCGCCATGGAGCTGGTGGAGGGACAGAATCTCCGAAAGTTGCTCAAACAACAGGGCGCAATGACGGAAGAGCGGACCCTTGAAGTCGGCATTTGTATCGCCATGGCTTTGCAGCATGCCTGGCGAAAAAACATCGTCCACCGCGACATAAAACCTGACAACATCATGATCGCTCATGATGGCACCGTAAAGCTGACGGACATGGGCCTGGCTAAGGCAACCGATAACAGCGATGCCACGCTGACCCAGGCCGGCATCATGATCGGCTCCCCTCACTATGCGTCGCCGGAGCAGATCCGAGGTGATTCCGAAATCGATTGCCGGACGGACATCTATTCCCTGGGCATCAGCCTCTACCACATGGCCGTGGGCGGCCCGCCGTTTCTGGGTGAGACCGCCGGCCTGGTGACTGCCAAACAGTTGGAAGAGCCACTACCGGATCCAAGGCAATTTAAACCGTACCTGACCGCGGGTTTCTGCCAACTGCTCCAGCGGATGACGGAAAAGGATCGCGACAAGCGCTTCCAGACCCCTGATGAGATGTTCGATGCCATCCAACAGGTGAGAGCCGGGAGCGCGCCCGCACAGTCCTCCGTGCCGACCGCTGCTCCCATTGCTCCCCGGGGCGTTTCAAGTGCTCGTTCGATTCAACGTAAAAAAAGCAGATCTCTGGCACCACTTGGCTTCGTCGCCCTTCTTTTACTCACGGCAGGAGCGGTCTATTTCTATCTTAACAGGAATGAAAGCAGGCCCGCTGTGAAGCCGACCCCGGCCGTGGTAAGAAAGAAAGCCCCAGTCGTCGATAAGGCGCAAAAGGCCAAGGCGAATCTGTCGAACGCCAATCGATTCGCGGCGTCGCATCCAGAGGATTACGAAAAAGTCATTGGCCAGTATCAGGAAGTCTGGCTTCTTGCCGCCGGCACACCCGTCGAGGCAGATGTCCTGGCCGCCATCGAAAGTTGGAAGAAAAAGTGGAAGGGGGCCGCGGAGGCGAAATTCAACGCCGTCAAGCTGCGGTCAGACAGCCTGGCTCAGGCGAATGATGTTGAAGTAGCCGTTGCTGCGTGGAAAGAGTTTCCAACAAATTTGCGTGAGCCCGGGATCGCCGAGCGCATCTCAACCGCAACCGGCGCATTGCAGCAACCGGAAGAGACCGTCGAGACGGTGGCACCTGAATCTGAAGAAGCCGGCCTGGATCCTGAATCATTGCAGGCCGCGCTCAAAGATTACGGCAAGGTCATGGAATCTTTGGGGCCGCTCTTTAAGGAGCGAAATTGGCCACGAATCAAAGTCGTTACCGCCAAGTTGCTTGAACAGGAACGTACAGAACCGATGAGGACGTTTCTCACCGCTTTCGACGGTGATATGAAAGCTGCCCAATCCTTTATCAGTGTGGAACGAATCAGAAGTCGTATCGGCCAGACCCTGCGTTTCGCAGGCATTGAATCCACGCTGTTAGATGCAAATGAAAAAGAGATCGAGGTAAAGAATGCCGCCGGAGAAATGAGCAAACCGCTATTGAAAATGCGTGCGAAAGATTTCTTCGAGCTTCAGGGCCTGGATTCCAGCACAGCAAGTGAAAAGGATCTTCTTGCGGTTGGCGTCCTGAGCTTCATGGACGGTAAGTTTAAGGACGCTACGGAGTTTTTCGGCCGGCTCGAAAGCCCGAGTGCAACAGCTTATGACGATGCGATCAGATTCAAGACTGAGGTTGCGGCCAATGAGAAAGTCAACCAGCTTAAAGCCGCTGTGAAATCCTCCGATTACAGAAAGACCATTGCCATCGCTAAGACCTTGAATTCAGAGTATGGCCAGACAGAAATCGGTGAGGCTTACAAGGACCTTATACAGGAAAGCAAAGAAGCAGCGTTGGCCGTTTATGAGGAACGTGCCAAAAAGGCCGATGCTCTTATTACGTTTGCTGAGGAATTGACGGCAGACAAGCTGAAAGTGCTGCAGGGCAAGTATGAAGCAGAAAAAGAAAGGATTACCGCAGAAAAACAGGAAGCGATGATGGATCCGACCGGATACGTCCTTGATCGGAGGTCTACGTATTCGAAATATTCATCAAGAAGCAAGGGCGGCGAGCCCAGCTCCTCCGAGAAACCTGTTCCTTTACCGGAAAAACCTATCGCTTTACCAGAAAAGCCTATCTCTTCCTCAGAAAAACCCACCTCTTCCTCAGAAAGACGTACCTCAGGAAGGCCTACCTCATCCAGCAAGACCTACACCTATGTCTACTATCACGTGGCCCTGAAAACAGGCGAACCCATCACCAAGAGCGCCAATTACAGTAGCATCTCGGAAATGTTGAGAAAGAAGGACATCGAGAGAGAATCTCACCGTCTGTTGAAGAACGAGTTGAAACGTCTTAAGAGGGAGCTCCCCGCCATCAAGCGGAGATACGAAAGCATCGCCTCAAAACTCATCAAAGGGGCGCGCAGCAGGAAGTCAGCCATCGAAACGCGAAAAAGACAAGTAATCCTGCAAATAAAGGAAGGCAAAGCAACGACTCAGGATGAAGTCAAAGCATATCTCGATAAGGCTGATTGAGGCTGTTTCATCGATATCGGTCTGAGGCGATCGCATCCCCCGCTCCTCCATGCCAGACCACCCCCGAGCACGTTCAAAATTCACAATCCCGCTGACCGGTCTCTCCCTCCTGGCAGGCATTCTCTTCTTTCCGGGCTCGGCGCAGACCGTGGCAGAAGGCAAAAGTCTTCCACCCATACTGCGGCTGCGCGAAGGACAGCAGTTGGTCGCCAATCGATATCTCACACCCGGACAGGGTTCAGTGCTTGTCCGAATACGAGGCGAAGGATGGAAATCAGAACAATTTGAATCCTACCCTCTGATATCGCTGGGCACCGGTGATAATCAGATTCAGGTGGACGCTGCCGGCGCCACTGTCATCGCGTCCGGAAAAGAGGAACGCCTTTCCCTTTCCAAACTCAATGACATGGTGGACCATCTCGTCCTCATCCGATGGAAAGAAGGACGCGTCGAACTCTGGCTGGACGCCAGAAAGCTTGTGGAGGTAAAAGCCAGCTTCACACCTTTCGTGGGATTCCTGCGATGCCCGACACCGACGAAGAGCAAGCAGCCTTACCGCATCCTTGCATTCTCTGTCCAGCGGAACGCGATTGCTGAAAAATCAATCGGCCAGACGATGCATTCCCTAAGGTTCTCCAACGAGCCAATGGTGACCGTCCCGCGCTTTGAGCAGGCGCCAAAGATCGACGGCGCTGTAGCGGACGAAGTGTGGCGGAGTGCCGCAGCCGTTTCGGGACTTCACCGCCACGAGGAAAGGCTGCTTGCCAGAACTCAGGGCCAGTTTCTTCTCGGATATGACCCTGACTTCATGTACTTCGCCTACAGGGGGCCCGTCCCAACTGAATTCAAAGACTCACCCGAAACACGGAACAGCTTGCCACCGCTGTGGCAGAACGAAGAGAGGCACGACGCGGAAATCGATCAGGATGACAGCGTCGGAATTACCGTCGTTCCAGATTATCCATTAGGCACCCGGTTTGGCCTGCTTGCCAATCACCTCGGCCGCCGTCTCGACTACCGGGCATCTCGCTCCATCGATCTCAGTTGGAATCCAGACTGGGAAACGGCCAGCAGGTTTGAGAATAACACCTGGACAGTAGAGGGGAGGATTCCATTCAAAGCATTCGGCGAAGCCCCCGCTGAGGGCGACGTGTGGGGGATGAATTTCCGGCGCATCTGGCGGATGCTCCAATCAGGCGCCGATGAATGGGCAACCGGTGAGTTGCTCTCCAACGGGCATCGCCTCAAAGCCCAGAGACCGAATGGAAGCCCCGGCCTGGGGCAAGTTCGATTTGGCGGTAAGCAATCCATGTCCGTGCGAATCGAAGAGGTTAACGGCCTCCATACCGTACGTCCCCTTTTGAGCCTGCGTCTGTTGAATCCGTCGGAAAACGAGCGGCCCATAAGGGTGAGGCTCAACTCAAATTGCGGCGCGGTCAACGAGGCCAGCGATGTGAGCGTACCCGCGGGCGGAGAGAGGCCGTACCAATATGAAGGAGAGAATCTTCCCGATTACTCCTACCGTCTCGCCCTGCGTGTGGAAGATTCGAGAACGGGTGAGCTGTTGCATCGTTCCGTTTTCTATCACCAGCCTCGAACGCCGGCACGCTGCGAGATTCGATACTACCCGACCTTTGATACGGTTCGTCTGAGATGGGATTTCTCGGATCTCGAAGGCACAACCCGGCTGAAAGACATCGCGGCTGAAGTGCATTTTATTGACCGCCGCACCAACAAGATTTCTTTCAGCTACGGCATCCCTGAATTCGAAAGTTTTCATCAGCGCGACGAGATTGATATCCGGAGGCTGTCGTCGGGGTACTATGTGGTTGCCGCGATTGTTGGAATCAACAGGAAAAAATCCGGTCAGACGGTGAAGCTCATTACAAAAACCAGCGGGGAGAAATGGCTGGGCAATAAGCTCGGCAGGGAAGAATATGTTCCTCTTCCGTACCTGCCCGTTCGATCAAAAGGCTTCGGTGCGGTGTCCGGGCGTAAGATAGAGGTGCTCGGGCGCGTCTATGATTTTGGCCGTGCTGCCTTGCCGCAACAGATATTCATCAACAAGGAACCAATCCTCGCCGGGCCCATTCGCCTCATTGCGGAGCGAACGGAAGACGGCAAAGTGCGCGACCTCTCAAAAGACCTGGTCTGGGGGATCGGCGCAGGCAATCCGATCGTCTTCGATTACTTTGCACGGCGTTCTGACAGGGTGGAGTGGGCCAGCACATCGGCGCGTGGGGACATCATCCATCCGACCATTAATGGATGGGCCGAGTATGACGGTCTGATGTGGTTCAAGATTGCTGTACGTGGAAAGAAATGGACCAAATTGAACTACCTCAAACTGCAGATCCCCATCAAAAAAGAATGGTCGAGCCTCGTCAACAGCTACGGCGATATCGTTGGAACGCTGCCTGAGAAAGGCATCCGAAAACACTGGCAACCTGTCTGGCTCGGCAATGAGAAGGGCGGCCTGCAATGGCTAACCGATTCGACCGCGTCCTGGAAACTCGAAAGACCGGACAGAGCGGTCACCGTCAAGCCGCGACTTGAGGACACGCTGCTGGAGATAACCTTTCTCGATCATCCGTCTAAACTGCCGCACGGTCTCCGGACCGAGTTTGGGCTCATCGCCACGCCCGTTCGACCGCCCAAAGACTGGCACTTCACCGGGCGCAGCCCTCTGGGCGATGACTGGGCAATCGGCAATTATTCTCCCGCGGGCGAGGCCGCAAATCCAAAGGCATGGCCTGATGGCTCATACGGCCGGCATGTGAAAAACGCAGGCACCCAGGAAGAAGAGAGAGTCGAGCTCGCACCTCGCGTCGCTCTCGATGAATGCCGGGCTGGAAAGTCTGCGCCTGGGCAGAAGATGACCGCGACCCTCAACCATTACTTCTACGAATGGGCTGCCACCGGGCAGCAGACTTTCCTGCCTGGCCCGAAGGCTTTGAACATCGCGACCAGCTCACAAACATGGCAGGACTTCCTGGTCTGGAACTACTCGGACATGTACGACAGGAATCGGTATTCAGGGTTTTACGTGGAAGGCGCGAACCCGGGTTTCAGCGACAATCTCGATGCAGGATCAGGCCAGCTGCTGGACAAGGTCGCCTACCCGCGATGGAGTCTTCTCGGCACCAGGAAGCTCCTGAAACGCATGTTTGAGATGCTGCGAAAGAAAGAGCCTTATGGTTCAGTGCGTCTGAGGGTTGATGGCCCGATACTCGCGCCGCTCATCGGATTCTGCGAAATGGTCGCGACCGGCGATTCGGTGAACCGGCATTTTTCGCATGAGAAACCGAACGCGTATCAACACCTGACACTCGATCAATTCCGTGCCAGATTCCTCGGCACAAACTTCGGCCCGTACTGCTGGTGGCGCCCGCCGAACGGTCTGGTATTCAAAGGCGAACTCGAGGACGGACAACAGCCCTCCGATCTCTACGGCGACGTGGACAGAGAATCGCGCTGGCTCGCGGGCATCGCGCTCCTTCATCATTGCCCTGTCTGGCCCAATCTGATTCCAGGAAATTGGTCGGGCATACAGAAAGCCGTCGATGATTACGGCCTCGACCAGGCAAACTGGTCATTCAAAGGCTACTGGGACAATCCTCCGGCCAGGCTGCAGCCAGGGCAGGAGAACCTCGTCGTTAGCGCCTTTGTTATTGCAGACCGAGAGGCCGCGGTAAGTGAACATCGAGCTCTCTTCGTCATTTTCAACAACTCCGATTGGTCGGGAGAGGTGAAGATCGTGCCGGGCTGGAAGTCCCTGAATCTGAGTCCAGCGAAAACTCGGTTCGAAGAGGCAGGTACCGGAAGAAAGCTCAATGCGACCGACACGGTAACCATCGAGGTCAAAGCCAGAGATGTGGCCCTGGTTGGATTGAAGGAGAGCAAATGAAGGATCTGCGGCTCGAGCTTCTTCAGAAGTTAAACCGTCGCCATCTTGCCGAACACCCCGGCGAAAACGACTTGCAGGCCCGCATCGCAAACTACGAGGTCTCCGCTCGCATGCAGACCGCGGCAACCGGGGCGTTTGACCTCAAGAAAAGAAGCGAAGCCACTCGAATGCTCTATGGCATCTAAAGTGCCGCGGCTAAGAGGACGGCAGAGGCATACCAGATCTCCAGCCGCCTGGTCGGTGGACGGGATCCTGGCACAGCGCGATTTCTCACAAACATTTCAGGACACCGTCGTGGCCGCAGGCTGCCAGCCTGCGAGCACGGACAGATGCGGATGCAATACTTCCTGTGTAGTCCGATAAAAAGCGGCGTAAGATAAACATGTCACAGTACTAAGCGAATGACCATCACCATCACATCCGACTCGCCTATCCCGGTCCTTGCCAGGACTGAGGCACTCATCGTTGAGGGAACCCTCGCCGGGAGTATCGCCGCCTTCACTCTTGCAAAGGACGGACGCAAAACCACCCTCGTGGCAAGTGGGTGCTCAATCCCTCACGAGATGTGCGTCTGCCGCCGTGCGTGGTTAAAAGAGACTGACCTGGCCGAGTTGCCGGAAGAATTTCAGCATGCATTTCAGGAAAGCGTCTCGGAGACGACCGAGGACGAAGAGTTGCTGCTGAATCTCGCGCAACTGGCCATGCGCGTCGAAGACATTCTCATCGAAGCGGATGTGCAGCTTTTCTACGGCATGAAGGCATGCGGAGTCATACGGGCGGGGGAAGAGACTCTTACAGGCGTCGTCTTCAGCGGCAAGTTCGGTCTGCAGGCTGTTCGCGCGGATGCCATTGTCGATGGCACCCACTCGGCGCAAATACCAACCCTTGCGGGACAAACAGTCAAGATAAGAGAAACGGCCGGAGACAGCCTCGTCGTAACTGTCATCTCCAAAGCGAACGTGACCGAAGACGACGTTCCTTTTGCTGTCAAAGAGGGCAAGGAGACTGATGGAGGAAGTCGCCCTCAGCATGTTTGCCCCACAGCGATTCCGGCAGAGCGTAAATTGAGCGTTACGGGAGAGACCGCGCTGCGCGATGGTCTCATTCCACTGCACGGACCGTTCGCCGAGTTCAATTTTCGTCTGCCCTTCGATTTTCAGAATCCATGCTGGCAGGCGCACCTGTCTACGGCGACCCGCGAGGCGCTGATCCGGACAGGGACGATGGTGACCAGTCAGCGGAAGGCCGAAGGGAAGAGGCCGTTAGTCTTTCATCGTTTCTCCGGGGATATCCTTGTGGAACCGGTGTTCCGGATTTCTCCTGTATCGCCGGAAGAGCCAGGTCGGCCGTTGGGCCTGGCCAACGTGTGGGTTTGTGGTCCGGCGGCAGCAACGGATGTCTCGCAAGACAGTCAGCCGTTTGACCCTTTCCGATGTGCGGGCCTCGCCCGCAGAGCCACAACAGGTGTTTTGCGAGAAATGAGAACGGCCGACCCTTCGGGGAGCACGGTTACTCTGTCGGGCGATACGGATGGCCGGGCCGACGCCAGAGCGGAATTTCGCTTCACCGATCAGAAGCCGCTCCACTCCGAAGATGAGACCATCGAGATCGCCGAACAGTCGCTGCCTGTCCTCGATGCATGCGATGTTCTGGTCGTCGGAGGGGGTACCAGCGGAGCGCCGGCAGCCCTGAGCGCAGCTCAGTCCGGCGCAAGTGTCGTACTGATCGAACAGCATTGTGATGTGGGAGGCACCAAGACGACGGGGGGCGTTTGCACTTATTGGTTTGGAAGAGAAACGCCCTGCCAGAAGAGCCTCGACGATGCCTTCAATGCTCTCTCGCAGCAGAGCGGGATGGCACGTGAAATCGCCATGATGAAATGCTTGCTGGATGCAGGTGTCATTGTGCTCGCACCGTGTTCCATTGCCGGCGTGGCGTGCGAAGGCACGCGTGTGCCCGGCGTGGTTGTGTCCACGGACCGGGGACTCGCAATCGTGCAGGGCAAGATCATCATTGATGCAACTGGTGATGCCGATCTCGCCGCCTGGGCCGGTTTCGCTTACGACTACGGCAACGGGCGTGACGCCTGGACCATGTGGGCATCCTTTGCCAATTTCAATGCGGAAAGACACGCGGCCAGCCGCCAGTATGAATCGGCCATCGAAATCCGGGACCCGCATGATTTCATGCGCACCGTCGTCACCGGCCGCCGCCGTCAGGGCATGTGGCGCCGCCTGGAACACGATATGCCGCAGCTCTACGCCACGCCAAGGGAATCGAGACGCGTCAAGGCCGACGAGCAGGTGACCTACCGCGGCATCCTCGCGACGGAGACATTTGAAGACGTCATGTTCGTCTGCGAATCCAATTTCGACATCAAAGGCATCGCCTCCAGCGACCTGATTTGCTGTGGAGTTGTGTGGAGCTGGAAAACCCACACCAATTACCTCGCGGCTGTTCCCTGGCGGGCAATTCTGCCGGAAGGTTCCGAGAACCTTATCGTCGCCGGACGTGCCTATTCAATTACCCACGATGCACTCTCTCTTGCGCGTATGCAGAGGGATATGGCCAGCATGGGCGCTGGGGCGGGCATCGCAGCCGCTCGAGCGGCGAAGACGGATATCCTTCCCGCCAAACTGGACGTTGGCGCTCTTCAGGCCGAATGGGTGCGCCGCGGAACACTCCGTGAAGAAGACCTGCATCGCTTCGGATCTCAGCGGGCCTCGTATTCAAAGGCCGACGCTGAACGGGACGCCCAGGCAATCCTTGATGGGGACTGCACACCGCAACGTCTCGCAGGGCTGGCCACGTCACCGGAGAGCATCGGACCCCTCAATCGTGCCTACGAATCTGCAAAGGACAAGAGCGTCAGAACTCAGATAGCAAGAGTGCTCTGTTATCTCGGTCAGGCGAAGGGTGTACCGTTTCTCCTCGATGAGATTGCCGAACAGATCCAGGATGGCCTCCCGCAACCACAGCAGCAAACCATTTCCACACCGCCCGAACACGGCTGGGCGCCGGAGCCGGTCTACTCCCTCTTTGCCATCGGATTGGCAGGCCGCGGGCAGGATGCCGTCTCTTTGATGGAAGCCATCGCGAGAGCCGTCGAGGACAGTGCCGACAGTTTTTCGGATCGGACAACATCGCCTTTTGAATACATCCGAGCGATCTGCTCTGTAGCCGAGCGCTGCCCTGGCAGCGCCATGCTCGGTCCCCTGGAACTACTGCTGAAAAAACAATGCCTCACCGGTCTGGCGATCCAATACAGCGACGATCCGCGCCGCGCCGTGGATCCCGTCCTTGAAAGGCGTTCGTACCTGGAGCTCTGCCTCGGCCGCGCATTGGCCAGATGCGCAGACCGCAGGGGCTACAAAGTCCTTCTCAGGTATGCCGGCGATCTTCGCGGCGGCTTCGCCAGAAGCGCCAGGGACGAACTCTATGAACTGCTGAACTGCACCGGTCCGCAGAACCAGAAAACGTTCAGCAAAACCATCGGCCAACTCGCAGAACCTCTTCAGCCGAGACCATTCAGAAAGAGAATAGAGTGAGGAAAGACCCATGGCCGCTGAAGACACTGTAAAGCTTGCAGCCGCAAACAATTCGCACACTCTTACTTCTCTTCTTGCTCTCCATCTTTATCTTTCAGTTTGCAGAGCAAGTCGAGACCACAAGCAAAATCAGAACAGATCCTGAATCGAGGCCGGCAATGAAACGTCTTCTCCTCGTGCAAGTGGCCGTGCACCTGTTGTCCACCTGTACGTTGGTCGCATCTCCCGCAGACGACTCTTATGTCACTGCGGGATTCGCGCAATCCCCCTATCACTTCCAGGTCTCGCAACAGACCTCCCTGCTTGAGGCGCGCCTGCCCAACACGCGCGCGGGCGCGGCGGAAGCACTCGGATTTCTGCGTGCTTACGCCGCGGCGGATCGGCTGGCGGAATTAGTGGCAAAAGACGGCTCTGCCGCGGTCCGCCGTGAAGCGGCAATGGCGCTCGCGTGGTGTGGCGGACGAAAACAGTTGCCGGCCTTGCTTGCGGCGCTTGGTGACCCGGACTGGTCCGTCCGGCAAGGGGCGTGGGTCTCGCTGACCAACATCACAGGCATGGAATTCCCCTTCGATGCGCTGGCGGAGACATCATTACGCTCCGCACAATCGAGGAAATGGCGCAGGTGGTGCGGAGCTCTTTCGCCCGATCGTATCCCCGGAGACATACTCGACCTTCTGAAGCTGCAGGGCGCTGGCGACCCGGATGTGGATCTTGCCTTCCGCTGTAACGTTACCGCCTCGAGCACTTACAAGGGGCCGCCCAATGTCCTGACTGACGAGGCGAATTCTGCGTTCTGGCAGACAAAGCTTGTGCCCTTTCCCCAACACTGCACGGTGGACCTGGGCGCGGGAAAGCAGGTGGGATGCGTGTACGTTGAGCAGTACGGGCCGGGGTTCTGCATGACGGAGTACTCGTTGTCCGTGAGCGCTGACGGAAAGACCTTCCACGAAATCCGCCGCAAGAAGGAGAAGACGCCTCCTCATCTGATCATCCCTTTCACCCCTCGGCGCGTCAGGTTTGTGCGCATTACATCTTACGGGTCTGAGAGGCCGATCTACCCGACGACTTTTCGCAATGTGAAAATGTGGGAGAAGAAGCCTGAGCGATTGATTGCCCCCGGGCCGACTCCTTCGGCACACGCTATCGAACGGGCAGTGCGGGCCCTGGGCGCTCTCGGTCTCCGCGGTGGATCGCCGCTGATCATCGACAAAGTCAGACGTTATTGCACGAGCGCGCCCCGCGACACTCAAGGGAAACTCATGGTTCAAGCCGCCATCCGGAGCCTTGGCCGGCTTCGCGGGGCGGAGGCATTTCTGATTCTCCAGGCTTTCCTGAAGAACACATACTGGGCGCGATATGCCGCTGACGCGTTGGGTGACTTCGGCGGAAAGGAAGCCGGGCTGGCGTTGATTGAGGCATATCCCGGCTACGCCGTGAACATCACCGGGCGCCGGCCACAGAAGATTCCCCGAGACGACCGCCCTGGGTTCGAAGCGGTCGACCGCATGTATGAGACGCCGTTCAACATTGCTTCAGCGCTCTGCAGGCTGGACCTCGACGGGCCTTCCATGGTGGCCGGGCTGCGGAAGATAGCCCCCCTCCTGGTGGTTAACATGGCCAGCGACTACGACGGTGCCATGCTCTACGAGCCTCAGGCGTATCAGCTAGCAACGGCTTATCTGGTTGAAAAGGCCGGCATGCGGCAGGCGATCTGCGACATTGCCCTGGCGGCCCTCGGTTGCCAGGTCACCGATACAGATCCATCCGTCGTTGCGCCGGATGTTTGGAAACACCTCCATAACGTAGCGCGGAAAACGCCGGGCGGCACTTCCTACGCGGCGACCTGGATAACGGCGCTCCATCGGGGGACAGAGCGCCTGCCGCAGTTGCTCAGCTTGCTCGAACACGACAACGGGTGGGCAAGAATCAATGCGGCCAAGACGCTCATGTTCAATAACGAACGGGCCGCGACTGAGCAGCTCGCCCGCCTGCTGGAACAGTCTCGCCCCGAGGCCACATTCGGATACAACGGCAGGTTCTTCTTCAAAAAGCGACCCCAGGGGCAGGACGAGTACAACGCGCCGTCACCATGCTGGCGTGAGGCATTCGTGCGAGCGCTTGGCGCACTGGGGACGTCCCGCCACGTTCCGCTGTTGATGAAGCTCCTGGATGATGAGCGGAACGTTCTGGAAGTTCGCTACGCGGCAGCCGTATCGCTCGACAGAATCGGCGGTGACGAAGCCATGGAAGCGCTCAGGCGGGCGGAAGAAACGCACCCCTTTCACAGCATCCGTCTGGTGGCGCGTGAAGCGCTCTGGCGCCGCGGGATTCTAACCCGCAGAACAGTCAAGCCACCGCCTCTCAAGACGCAGCGCCCACGTACATCAGCGGATACTTCCGAGCCAAGTGCGATCGTTTTCATCAAAGGCGACAACAGCATGCCGAATGATTTTCAGATCGACATCTGGCGCCAGACCTACTCCACAACTGATTCAGGGCCCACCTACCGACTGGGGAAAAATCTCTACATCCTGAAGCCGGCCGCGCCGAACGGCAAGGTCCTCCCGCTGACGCACTTCACCGACGGCTACGTAGCTGACTGTGAGGTGACTTTTGACGGAAGGCGAGTGGTCTTTGCACGGCGAGGCGGCGATGGGGATCCCTGGTGGCATATCTTTGAAATCAAGGTTGACGGATCGGGGCTGCGACAACTGACGAGCGGGCCGTACCATGATGTCCAGCCCGCCTGCCTGCCGGATGGCCGCATCGTCTTTTCCTCGAGCAGGACCGGCTTGAGAGACGAATACCACGGCTATCTCGCCACCGGCCTGACGGTCATGGAGCCCGACGGTTCTGATGTCCACTGCATCGGTTTCAACCTCGGCCGCGACAATGAGCCCTCCGTCATGCCGGACGGACGGATCCTCTTCAGCCGGCTGGAACTGTTCTACTCCCGACTCAAGACAGAGATCACCCTGCAGGCTCTTGCTCCTGACGGTACGAGAAACGTGACGCTGTACGGGCCCGAGCGAAGGAAGTTCTGGCGACAGACAACGGCTCGGTCGCGTGAAAGATGGTGGGGCGAAGCTCCGCCCCGTCACCGTGTTCTGCGACTGACTCAGCCTCATTCACTTGACAGAAATCGGATCCTCTGCGCGACAACCGGCGGAATCACGCTTGTCGGCCCGGGGCGTTACGCAGAGAAAGTTCTGTCACGTCACAACAACATGGCGGTGACGTCACCATTTCCGATTTCAGAAAATCGCGTGTTGTGCGCCGCGGCCGTGCGCGTTTTTGATCGTTCGAAGGTAGACCTCGGCATCTACGATCTGAACCCGGAGACGGGGGAACTGTCCCTTGTCTACAACGACCCGGCGACTGCCGACTTCGAGCCGAGGCCGGTGATGAGGAGATCGCCTCCGCACCTGCTGCCCGAAATGCATCGCAGCAATGCCTATACGGCGCGCTTGATGTGCAATTCAGCGAAGATGTCCCGCGAAGAGTTAACGGCGACGCGCGGCAAGCTTGTGCGCATCATCGAGGGACAGCCTATTCTTTCACGCCATCACACACACATGAACGGCAACGGTCCCGCATGGAAGAATCATGTCGGCACCCACGCCCGTGTGTTGGGAACGGTGCCGCTCGCCCATGACGGGTCTTTCCACGTTGAGATACCGGCCGATCGTCTGATTCATTGCCAGGTGCTTGACAGCGACCGTCGAGTGGTCGGAAACCAGTTGGTGTGGATGTACGCGCGGCCCGGCGAAACAAAGAGCTGCGTAGGGTGCCACGAGGCACCGGACAGCACGCCGCTCTCGGCGCTACGACGCTTCCCGGCGAGCGCGAGTAACGGGCCCCTCAAATGTCTGCCCTTTGGCCGCGAGTTCTCATACAGAGGCAAGGCGTGGCAGAAAGGAACGCTGCATCCGGAAGTGGAAGAGCGCACTCGTACCGTCAACGCCGTCAGCCTGCTGGGCCGCCTGTGATCTGCCAGGATATTGGGGGGCCTCTGACTGTCTCTTGCGTGCACTGGTATCTTTGGGGTTCGGCCGACCCAAAGCTGACCCGGCAGTCCGCGCTACGATGAAAGAGCCTACAATTACGCTGATTAGTTGCCCATATTTTGCGCTCAGACCTATTGTCTGGCCCTGCATACGTCAGCGGCCGATTAGAAGGCTCCAGCTTCCATCAGTGCCCGACGCTCGGTCATACGGTCAGGAGCATTGAGTCTGAAGATCTTAACGGTCACACGCGCCTCGGATGTTAGCGGGACGATTTCAGCACCATCAAATCTGAAGTGCTCCAACCAGACATGAATGCGGGGATTGAAAAATGCCACGAGACTTCCCGTATCCGGGTCATAGGAGCCTACGTTTGGTCCTTTGAATCGATTGCAGCGGAAACACGCGAGAGCCAGATTGTGACTTACAGTTCCGCCGTCGTGTTGAACCGGGACGATGTGGTCCGGCTCGTGGCGGTGGAGGGCTGCTGATTCTGGCAGCAGACAGTGGCCCGCAGCTCTTTCGTTAATGGCACGCCGCAAATCTGCAGGGACATCTGCGGCCATTCAGGCTCCCTTCTTAAGCTGCTGAGCAATCCTGGCCTTGAGGAGTGTCACGATATGCTCGACGCGTTGAAGTTCCTCCAATTCCAGTTCTTCTTCCCGCCCCAACAGCCCAGCCTCGTTCAGCGATAGCAGACGCCGTAATCTCATCTGCGACCGTCCAGAGGCGTGAAAGTCGCATATCTCTTCCTGGCTTGGATTGACAGACAGGAATTCAATCACTTCCGCTGCAAGCTCCGTTGCCCTTGTCTTGAAGCCGACCAGACCAAGTTCCAGAATGGTAGGCAGCCACGGCCCCATGGGCTGAAGGCGCTCAGCCAGTTCTTCCGGCACTTCCATCGTGATCTGAGTCATTTAGACCTCCTGTGTAAGGCCGCGGCGGGAGCACTCACTATGAGCTGAAAGCGATACGAGCACAATGATTATAGCTCACTCAAGGCTCCCTGAAATCAGATTTCAGCAACTGTTATCGCGTAAAGCAATCGAATGGGCCCGCCGGGATTGATGGGTTGATATGAATGATTGTGGCAGAATGGCTTTCGCTTTGTGCAGTGTTTCATCATTCCACAACTCATTGGCCCATCATTCCAATCATCAAACTCGCTGCAAAGGAGCAATCTCATGAATATAGGTTTAGCCGGCTGGGCGATTCAACGCCGATTTCGCACAGAAGAACCGCCGCTTGATTTTCTGGATTTCTTCAAGGTCGCCAGAGAGGAGTTCGGCATAGATCGCGTCGAGGTGAACAACACCTTTATGGCGTCCCACGACCGCGATTACCTGGACAAGGCCGTCAAGGCCGCCGATGACGCCGGGGTCACCATGGAAGGCATGGCTGTGGATGGGACCGGCAGCCTGTCCGAGCTTGACGATGTGAAGAGGGCCGAGGCCGTTAAGAATGCAATGGCCTACTTTGATGTCGCCGAGGGGCTGGGGCTGGACTACTTCCGCGTCAATACGGGCGGCAGCCCGGAAGCTCTGCCAGAGATGGTTGAAGCCTGCATAGATTCTTATCGCCAGCTCGCGGAAGAGGCTGGCCGGCGCGGAATTAGAGTCGCCATTGAAAACCACGGCGGCCTGTCAACGAAGCCCGAAACCATAGTCGAGATCATCGAGGGTGTGGGAAGCGAACACCTTGGCACCCTGCCCGACTGCGGTAATTTCCCCGAGGACAACCTGATCGAAGATCTTCGCAAGATAATGCCGTATGCCCTCAACGTGCACGTCAAATGGTCACGAGGTGACAAGCCGGGCAAACGAGATCTCTTCGCCGTCACCCGTATGGTGAACGAATCCGGCTTCGACGGCACCATGTTCATCGAGGACGGCGGACCGATCGATGACCATCAGGGAGTGCTTGAGCTGAAAGGCGCAATGATGGCCTGTCTGAGTGCTGAGCTCTGAAGCCACGGCCTCACTTCCCGAAGCTCCTCAAAGGCCGACCACTCTCACGGAACGACGCTGTCGAGGATCGACTGAGCGAGGTCCATCGTTTTGATGGCCTCATCGAGGTTGGCTGCCGGCAAAGTGATGGGCCGGTCTTCTTTGACGCAATCCAGAAAATGACGGTTCTGCGCCTGTGTGCTGTCGCCCGAACAAGTCATTTCGTGGCGTTGGCCATCGCAAACGATCGCGCCTTGATTGACTCCTTCGAGGTATGCGGAAATCCACCAGCCGTGAATCTCATATCTCTCCAACCGCGCATCTGTCGTGTAATTGGCGATGAGATTAGCCACGCAGCCGTTCTCGAAGAGAATCAGCGCGCTGTGAACGTCCCGGTAATCGGAGCACGAACGCCGCGCGAAAGAATGCACCTCCTTGACCTCGGATTTCGCAATCGACCGGATAGCATCGAGCGCGTGGATGGGCGTCTCGAGCAGGAGTCTGTCGAGGAGCCGTTCCGGGAAGCTGCCCAATGCCTGCTTCATGCTCTTGTGGAACTCGCCTACGATTTGCGTCATCGGCCCCCGTTCCTTGATGCGGCTGCAAGCTTCATTGATGAACGGGTCAAAACGGCGATTCCAGCCAACCATGCATTGGGCGCCGGATTCAGCCGCGGCGTCCCTAAGCTGCACCGTCTCCTCGAGCGATAGCCCGGGCGGCTTCTCCAGAAGCACTGGCAGCCCGCGCTGCAGGCAGGGCAGCGCGGCCACATGATTCAGATGTGCAGGCGTGGCGACAATGATCGCATCGAGTTGCTCGTTATCGAGAAGGTCATCGATCTCGCCGTATTGACGCCCGATCTGAAACTCCTCAACTGCCTTCCCCAAGCTGGCCTCGACCGGATCGCAGGCCGCGATAATCGAAACATCATCGTAATCCTCTATTTTGCGAAGGTGATACCGTCCCCGCCCGCCACAGCCAATGAGCCCAAGCCTTAATCTTGACATGATTCTTGCCCGTGAAAGTGGACCGAGGATCCTGAATACCCCATTGAATGCGTCACGATAGTGATCGGGGTTACTGGCAGGAATGGACCCCAGACACAATCGATGTGCAACTGGAGGTCGGTCTTGTCAGTTGAGCTCTGAGTCTCGATTTCGAGCGGGTTCTCCCTCTCGAAATTCCGTTTGGGTGGGCCGGGGGATTCCCCGCCTGATCCTCATTCCCTCGCCTTTATTTTCTTGATGATTGTTTCGATCCGGAACTGAAGATCCTTGTGCCGCTTTGCTACGGCTTTCAGCGCAGGGATGCACTTCGAGGTACCAATAGTCGAAAAGATGCCTATCGAACCTCTGACGACGTCTGGATACTTACTCCTCAGCAGTACGATTGCCTCCTCCTCTGCGGCAGGTCCAAGTGCGGTGATGGCCCGAATTGCCTTGCTACTGAAACGGAATCTGTTCCTCAGGCCCTTAAGTTCATTCATCCGTTTCTCAAAGTGTTTTCGTGCTGCGCCGGGATTCACCCGGAAGAGGGCCTTGAATGCCGGGAACTCAAACTCTTTCTCGGTGAATTCTCGCTCGTTCAACTCAATGAGTTCCCTGGTGTCTGCCTTCCTGGACCAGCGAATGAATGCCTTTGTTGCCGTGTTCTTCAGATTCTCTTTTTCACTCTTGAGGTATGGTTTCAGAAGAGGGTTCGGATGTACTTTGGTCTCGACAACTTTATTTTTCACCAGCCAATCCATGGCCCTTTTTCGCTGTGTATCGTTCTCAGATTTGAGCTGAGCGACGGCATCCTGCACGCTCTTTATCGGTATGCGGTTCTTGGGCCCTGCCCAGACGCCGGGACCGATGACAAGGCTGAAGAGTGAGAGAACCGAGCATAGTTTCATCTTCTGACCTCTCTGGTATGTCGAGGGTGAGAGTTTTACCTAGTGAACTCTCAGACGGTTTCTTCTGCCATGACTAGTGCGCGAAGTGGGCATGCCGGACGTATGCCTCGCAGACCTCACGATAATAGTGGGTCCAATTGCAGCAAGCGCCGAATATGTACATAGTCACCGCGAGTCCCATCGCCCGGGGAACGACAGAATCGAGATCTTCTTACTCATTACTCATTACTCATTACGTGAACCTACTGTCAATTGTACTCTTCAGCGTGTTTGCAGAATCCCCGAGTCCTCAAGCGCGCTTCCACACCGTGCCTCTGGACGGGCTGATGAATGGCGAGTATGCCAGCGATCTGTTGTTCAGGCCGAAGGGTCGGCTGGCGAAGGCGATGGCGAGCATTGAGCTGAAGGGGATTCCCTTCCATGTAGCTCGGGATGAAGAGGGACGATGGCGTTCCGTGGATGCCGGGCCGTCGCGCTGGCGTGAGATGGAGAAGGACGCGCCGAACTGGAACAACGCTCCCTGGCTGTCTGCAAAGGCGCCGAAGGACCTCGCTATAAGTCTGCCGATGGATCAATACGTGCGGGCCTATCTGCTGGTGATTGCTGATGGACAGGAGGGACACGAGCCCGCGTTGACGTTGAGGTGCGGGGTCTTTCAGGGGCGAGGCTTTATTCGCGATGTCTCTGTCGATGTGCCCACTTTGGGAGAAAGGAGATCGAAGCAAGCCGTTGATACCGTATCGGGCCGGGCGGATATCGGCGGGCTGGAACAGTCTGCGAAGCTGTTTGTTCTCCCTGTCGACTTGCCGGCAGGTGAGCTGATCAAGCTGCCGGCGTTGGGCGACAAGACAGCCTTCGACATCCAATTCACCCGTCGGACCCAAGTGCGAGTGGCCGCGCCCGATCCGTTCATGTTCGGGCACATGCCTCTCGGCGCGCCGAGCGGTGTGCGGATCTTCGCGGTCACTGTGGAGCGTTCTCCTGTTCAGTTGGACGTTTCGGCGCGCAGCACCTGGAACGTCTTCCCCAGCGCGATGCAGCCCTCTTTTGATCTGGTGCTGGAAAACACTTCCGGCAAATCAAAGAAGGTCGAGCTCTCTGCCCGCTGGCTGCAGAAAAGGATGAAGCAGGCTAAAGAGCAATCTTGGAAGCTCACCCTCGCGCCAGGCGCAACTGAAACGATCGCTCATGAGCCGGACTGTACCACTTACGGTCTGTTCGACTATGAGGTGACCCTGGCTGGACGAAACATCGATGTGCCTGTGAATCACAGAACCACTTTCGCCCGACTACCCGATTTCCCAAAGGCATGGCTGACCAAAGATATTCGCAGCCGTTACTGTTCATGGTGGTGGGACGGCACACACGGGACGGCCAGCCGCGGCGCGGGGCTCGATCCCGTTGACTGGTTGGGACTCGGATACGTGCAGCATTTCGGGAGGATTCCGCCGAAGTTGTCTGAAGAGCTCAAAGAGCGCGGCATCCGTGACTACCACGCAGATGCGAAACTGATGTGGCACGAGAAATATCTTTCTGGCCCGCATCTCATGCATTACCCGCGCCTGTTCCTCAACGGTGAAAGATACAACTTCGACGAGAAAGAAAAGGTCAACGCCAAACACTACTTCGACGAAACAGTGAAGCAGTGCTCGAAGCTGCGGAAAGAAAAGCCCGACACCAAAATCCTTCTCGGCAACAGCAGCTTCAATTTCGTCGAGGAGCTCCTCTACCGGAGGCTCCCTTCGAAGTTGTTCGATGCTGTCGGCCATGAAGTGCCTTGTTTCGCGAGGATGCCGGAACGCCAACCTGAGCTCGCCGGTTTTCAGACCGCCTGGTGGTATCGGCAGGCACTCGACCGATACGGCTACAAAGGCAAACCGATCACGGGTTGCGCGGAAGGCATCTATCGTTCCACCAATCCGGGCAACCTCTCTTGGCAGGAACAGGCCGACCTCTACGCGCGGGACATCATGCACTGCCTGTCCTACGGATACTCACGGATCACGCCGTCCTGTTTCGAAGACGTGGGCACGGGTTACTACTACTCGAACTGGGGCGCGTCCGGTCTGTTCACCCGATACCCGGACGTGCACCCCAAACTCTCTTACGTTGCCTACGCGGTGGCCGCGCACCTGACGAGCGATGCGGATTTCATTCGCGCGGTGCCGACGGGCAGTCACAGCGTCTTTTGTCTGGAGCTTTCCCGCCGCCGCGGCGATCGGCTGTTTGCGGCCTGGACGCTTCGAGGCAGGCGTAACATCACACTCAAGGGGAAGTTCGGAGACACCGTCCATCTCACAGACCAGGAGGGGAACAGCACCGTGCTTACAAAGGCAAATGGGGAAGTGAACTTCACTGCGAGCCCGTCCCCGGCATTTATCGGAGGAGTCAGGGAATGTTCTTCAATCGAGCTCGGTAAGCCGGTCTACGCAGCCCTGCCCCAGACGAAACGAGCAAAGGTTCTTTCACTGAATTCGTTATCTGACTGGACGCTCGAGTCAGGAGCCAATCCGGTACTCGACGACGGCAACTTCGATTACCCACGCCAGAAAGGCAGCTTCGAAGTGAACGAAGCAGATGACCCCGATCAAGGCCGATGCCTGGAATTCAGATTCATCAAGAAAGGGAATCGTCCACCGTGGATACCTTCGTACCAGGAGCTCCGGCTCAATCAGCCGGTCCGCATCGAGGGCCGCCCGACCCACATTGGCCTGCAAGTCCGCGGCAACAGCGGTTGGGGGCGCGTGTTGCTCGCGTTGGAGGATGCGAAGGGGGAGCCGTGGCTGTCCATCGGGCAGCCCATGTCATGGAACTCGTATGACATCGAAAGCCTGTCCTACATAAATTTCGACGGCTGGCGCTGGATCGAAATCCCCCTCCCAGGCCACTACGCCAGCGGATACCACTGGCCGCGGTACTGCATCTGGCGCAACGGCACCGCCGAGAACACCGGAGCAAAAGAACCTCGTCACGGATCGCCGAGACCACGAGACGGCATCGTGGATTACCCGCTAACACTGACCGGCCTTGCACTCGAACAGCGTGATCAGATCGTGTACGTGAATGAAATGGTGCCAGCGTCACGTCGCCCCATTCGCCTGGGAGCGATCCACGCGGTCTACGGGAACCCGGAACAGGTCGGCGATTGGGAAGGACGGGCGGTATCATCAGAAAAGTTGAACAGGTGAAAACAGAGCAGCCCAATTCGCAGCCACAACTGTCATCGAAGCCGCCGAAGGAGAAACCATGCTGGACATCAAGTCGGATCAAAGCGGGGCCTTAAGAAATGAGACCTGAACCCATGCCAAGACCTCTCTTGCTCATAGCGATCCTTGTTGCCGCGTTTGCCACCACCCTATCTGCCGCCCCCAATTTCATCGTCATATTCACCGACGACCAGGGGTATAACGATCTCGGTTGCTTCGGATCAGAAAACATCAAGACTCCGCACATCGATCGCATGGCGAAAGAGGGAATGCGGTTTACTGATTTCTATTCCGCGGCGTCCGTCTGTACACCTTCGCGGGCTGCGCTCCTCACGGGCTGTTATCCGGAGCGCGTTGGCAACCTGCCGGTGCTCTTTCCTCGATCCAACATCGGGCTGAATCCGGACGAAATCACTATCGCCGACATGCTCAAAGAGAAGGGCTATGCGACGGCCTGTATCGGGAAGTGGCATCTTGGGCATCACAAGGAGTTTCTGCCGACGTCGCAGGGCTTCGACTACTATTACGGCATCCCCTACAGCAACGACATGCGGATCGATCGGACGATGTCCCTCGTACAGAATGTCGTCTGGCGGGAAGGAATGACGAAAGCGGATTTCAAGAACGGTAAGAGCAGGGGGCCACCCCTGATGCGCGGCACGGAGGTGATTGAATGTCCGGCCGACCAGAACACATTGAGCAGGCGTTACACAGAAGAAGCCATCCGGTTCGTTCAGCAGAACAAGGACAAGCCCTTCTTCATTTATCTGCCGCACACCATGCCGCACATCCCGCTCTATGCGACGCCCCAGTTCGAGGGCAAAAGCGAGGTCGGTCTCTACGGCGACACGATCGAGGAGATCGACTGGTGTGTCGGCCAGCTCCTTAATGCGCTGCGCGACGCGGGCGTGGATAGAAACACGATGGTTGTTTACACGTCGGACAATGGCCCGTGGAAGCTGGCAGGCAACAAGACTTCCAAGGTGAAGGGCAACAAGAATCGCCGCGTCGGCGGTTCAGCGTTTCCACTGCGAGGCTACAAATTCCAGAAATTCGAGGGCGGCATGCGCGAACCGACGGTGATGTGGTGGCCGGGTCGCATTCCCGCAGGCAGTACGTGCAGTGAGATTGCGGGAACTATCGATCTGCTGCCGACGTTCGCCGAGTTGGCCGAGACCTCTCCTCCCCAGGATCGTATCATTGACGGCAAGAGCATTGTTCCGCTGATCGAGGGCAAGGCCGATGCAAAGACCCCGCACGATGCCTATTTCTACCGCACTCTTGGGGTGCGCTCTGGCAAGTGGAAGCTCCTGGGCAGGGAGCTTTTCAATCTCGAAGAAGATATTGGCGAATCAAAGAATGTCGCCGCGGACAACCCGGAAGTTGTCGCCCGCCTGGCAAAACTGTTGACCGATCACAAGGCGAACCTGGCTGCGAAGAGGCGGCCGCCCGGGCGGCGCAAGTATCCGACCCGCAAGCTCGAAAGCCTCCCCGGGTGGCGGATCGGTCAGGGCAATTTCAAAGTCGAAGCCGGCATACTCAAGACGACATCCACTGACGAGGCGGCCATTTTCGCGCCGCCGCAGGACTTAAAGGATTACACTTTCGAGGTCA
>Ga0187827_10001995_pt1 | contig 28614 bp, 28 predicted proteins | sample ETNtaG_39_FD_167969 | JGI IMG/M metagenome (GOLD analysis project Ga0187827, IMG submission 167969) | Marine microbial and viral communities from oxygen minimum zone, Eastern Pacific Ocean - ETNP2014_SV_150_PacBio MetaG (Illumina Assembly) | ecosystem: Environmental > Aquatic > Marine > Hypoxic...
TGAATGCGGGTCTGGAAGACGATACCGGACTGCCCGAGAACCTGGAGGTCTTGGTTGGCGGCAACTCCTTTGATCTGATCGTCGGATCTGATGTGTTGTGCACCATTAACAGCGGTTCACTGTTCGAGGCGCTGGCGGCCAATGTGGAGGTGGTCTCGCCTCATTTCGACGAGGCGGCGACGCCTTTGGCCGCGCCGTTCATGGTCGATCTGGGCGCCTCGGCGACCCGGGCGAATTCGGCCGATGAACTGGTTAGCATAATGGCCGATAAGGCGCTTTCCCGGCCCGCGAAATCCCGTGGCGCGGAATTGAGCGAAGCCAGCTGCCGGGCGCTTGATCAATGGGTCAACAATTCCGACGGCAAGGCTGGCGAGCGGGTCAGCCGCGTCATCATGGAAATGGTCGACGAGAGGCGGCAACGGGCCGCCACGAAGGAAACCGCCCAGACCGGCGAAATTCAGACGGTCGGCGGCTAAGCCGTCTTCGCCACTTCCAGGTTCAACTCTTCGATCATCTGGTCGCGCATGACGAACTTCTGCACTTTGCCGGTGACGGTCATAGGGAATTCATCGACGAACTTGATATAGCGCGGCACCTTGTAATGGGCGATCTGGCCACGGCAGAATTCCTTGATCTCGTCCTCGCCCGCCGTCTCGCCTTCGCGCAGGACGATCCAGGCGCATAGTTCCTCGACGAATTTCGGATCGGGCACGCCGATTACCTGCACATCCTGGATCTTGTCGTGACGGTAGAGATATTCCTCGATCTCGCGCGGGTAGACGTTCTCGCCGCCCCGGATCACCATGTCCTTGATGCGCCCGACCACGTTGCCGTAGCCGTATTCGTCCATGGTGCCCAGGTCGCCCGTATGCATCCAGCCCGCCGCATCAATGGATTCAGCCGTCCGTTCCTCGTCATCCCAATAGCCCAGCATGACGTTATAGCCACGGGTCAGGATCTCGCCGGTTTCGCCCGGTGCGACGATGCGGCCGTCTGCGTCGATGATCTTGCTTTCTACATGTGGCAGTGAACGGCCCACAGTGCCCACCTTACGCTCCAATTCATCGTCCACCGCTGTTTGGAAGCTGACAGGCGAGGTTTCCGTCATGCCATAGGCGATGGTGACCTCGGTCATGTTCATCTTGTCCACCACCTGCTTCATCACCTCGATGGGGCAGGGGGAGCCGGCCATGATGCCGCTGCGTAGTGAGGACAAGTCATAGCTGTCGAAATCTGCATGATCCAGGGCGGCGATAAACATGGTCGGTACGCCATAGAGGATCGTGCAGCGCTCTTCCTGAACCGCTTCCAGCACTTCCGTCGGATCAAAGCCTTCGCCGGGATAGACCATGGTGGCGCCGTGGGTGATACAGGCTAGATTGCCCATGACCATGCCGAAACAATGATACAAAGGCACCGGAATGCCCAGCCGGTCGCCTTCGACCATGCTGACGCCCTCACCCACGAAATAGCCGTTGTTAAGGATATTGTGATGGGTAAGCGTAGCGCCCTTGGGAAAGCCCGTGGTGCCGGAGGTGAATTGAATATTGATGGGGTCGTCGAACTGCAACTGCCCCGCCAGTTCAACCAACCGTTCCTTGTGACTATTGTTGCCCAAAACGGCAATGTCGGCGAAATTGTACATGCCCGGCGTGATGTCGTCGCCCATGCGGATCACGATATGCAGGTCGGGCAGTTTTTCTGACTGCAACTGGCCTAGTTCGGCGCTGTCGATTTCCGGCGCCAGGGCGCGGACCATTTCCACATAGTCGGAGGTCTTGAAGCTGGGCGAAATGATCAGCGCCTTGCAACCCACCTTGTTCAGGGCATATTCCAGTTCCGAAAGGCGATAGGCGGGATTGATGTTGACCAGGATCAGACCAGCCTTGGCCGTGGCGAATTGGCTGACCGCCCATTCGGCGGTGTTTTGCGACCAGATGCCAATGCGCTCACCCGGCTCTAAGCCCAGGGCCAGCAGTCCGGCGGCAAAGGCATCCACCGCTTCTTTAAGCTGGGCAAAGGTCCAGCGCACATTCTGATGGCGCACTACCAAGGCCTCTTGGTCGGCCCAGCGCGCGGCGGCATTGTCGAAATGTACGCCGATGGTCTCACCGATCAGCGCTACCGCGCTTGCGCCATGGCTATAACTTTGCGTCAGCTTTTCCATCACATATCTCCCGATGCATTCGCCGGTCGTTAAAGCTGGCAACCTTGCCATGTTGAGGCGGATTTGTCAGCCCGTAGCCTTGGCCATCACGGTTGCCATGCGACGCGAAAACGCCGCCGCGTCCGGCAGGGCCTCGCCTTCGATAATGCGGGCCTGATCCAGCAACAAAAAGGCCAGATCGGCCAGATCATCCGCCGCGCCGCCTTTGGCGGCCGCGCCGGCCATGTTCTTGATCAGGCCGTGCTTGGGGTTGATTTCCAATATCCGCACGGAGTCGGTGTTGAGCTGGTTGTGCGCCTTCAACATCCGCTCCAGGCGCATATCCATATCGCCGTCATCGGCGACCAGGCAAACGGCGCTGTCGGTCAGGCGGTCCGTGGTCCGGACATCCTTGACGGTCTCACCTAGGGTCTGCTTGATCAAAGCGATCAGCGTGGCCAGTTCACTATCGCCGGCGGGTTCTATTTCGTCCGTCTCGTCCTTGGGCGGTTCCTGGCCCAAATTGGACAGATCCGCGGCGCCTCGGGTGGCCGATGTCAGGGCATGGCCTTCGTATTCAAATACCGCCGAGAGCCAGAAATCATCAACCGGGTCGGATAGCAGCAACACCTCGGCCCCACGGGCGCGGAAGCCTTCCAGATGGGGGCTGGTCCCCAGCGTTTGTTGGTCATCGCCGGTGATGTAATAAATCGCTTCCTGCCCCTCTTTCATGCGGGCGACATAGTCCTTCAGGCTGACCAGATCCTCCCCGGCGGTGGAGCGGAAACGCACTAGTTCCAGCAAATCGGCCTGGCGTTCGTGGTCCTCGTACAGGCCTTCTTTTAGAACGGAGCCGAAATTTTCCCAGAATTCAGCGTATTTTTCAGGCTCCTTCTCGGCCTTCTTGCCCAATTCCGTTAGTACACGGCGGGTCACGGCTTGGTTCATGTGGCGTATCAACGGGCTGTTCTGCAGCATCTCGCGGGAGATGTTCAGGGGTAGATCCTCGCTGTCCACGATGCCGCGTAAAAAGCGCAGATACGAAGGGATCAAGCCTTCCGCCTCGTCCGTGATGAAGACTCGGCGCACGTAAAGCTTAACAGCGTGCCTGCGGGCGGGGTCGAACAGATCGAACGGCCGGCGCGTGGGTACGAATAGCAGGCCGGTGTATTCGATCTTGCCCTCGGCCTTGTAATGGATGTTTAGCCAGGGATCGTCCATGGCGTGGCCGACGTGGTGATAGAATTCGGTATATTGCTCGTCGGTGATCTCGCTTTTTGGCCGGCTCCAGATGGCGGAGGCCTCGTTGGCGGCGGTTTCCTCTCCATCATCGATGGTCAGCAAAATTGGTAGTGCGATGTGGTCGGAATATTTCTTTACCACGGTTTGCAGGCGCTGCTCTTCCAGCCATTCGTCCTCACCTTCCTTCAGGTGGATGACAATCTTGGTGCCCCGGCCCTCGCGCGCCCCTTCGTTGATGGTGAACTCGCCCAGACCGTCTGAGGTCCAGACCCAGGCAGCATCGTCACCGGCCCGGCGCGAGGTCACCTCGACCTTGTCGGCGATCATGAAGACAGAATAGAAGCCGACCCCGAACTGGCCGATCATCTGCATGTCCTCGGCCTGATCGCCGCTTAGATTATCCATGAAGGCGGACGTTCCCGAGCGCGCGATGGTGCCCAGGTCAGAGATCAAACCATCGCGGTCCATGCCGATGCCGTTGTCGGACAAGGACAGGGTGCGGGCTTCCTTGTCGACATTGATCTGGACCTTGAAATCCGGATCGTCGCCTAGGATTTCCGGCTCGGTGATAGAGAGATAGCGGGCCTTGTCACAGGCGTCCGAGGCATTGGAAATCAATTCCCGCAGGAAGATTTCCTTGTCGGAATACACTGAGTTGACCATCAATCGTAAAAGCTTTGCCACTTCGGTCTGGAAGGAGAGTGTTTCCTCGCTCATAACGGATCGTCCCTATTCTTTGCTGCTGTCTTTGTCTTCAATCATCAGGGTGGAGGCCTCGGTCATAAAATCCTTGGCCTTGTATTCCGGCAGAATGTAGGCCCAGGGGCTGTAGCGTTTGTTGATTTCCACTACCTCTGCCCTGGCCTCGTCCGCGCTTTTCATGGCTTTCTTTTGCTTTTCCGTCAGGCCGTCCAGTTGGATGTTGGACGCATCGAAACTGGCCGAGAGGTTCAGCCAATGGCCGTCCTTGCCTTTTAGGACCAATAAATTCAAAGTGACGCCGTCAAAGGTCTCGAACAGGGCCCGATGCGCATCCGTAAAATCGACCTTGTCGGCCCGGCGTACGTCTTCAAAACTTAGGAAGCCCAGGGCCGAACCTAGGGCATTGCCGGCGGTGGCGCTCAACGGTTTCATGCCCGGCGGAATATTGGCAATCTTGAAATCCCGGCTATCGGGGTCCGTGCGGACGACACCGGCCCGGCTGCCATCCGGCTGGACCGTGCTGGCGGCGCGCACCCGTTTTCGGGCAATCGTGGGCATGCTGTCATCCAGCCAACGGTCGATGCTTTCCAGCACCTCAACCCGGCCCGACGCCAGATAGCTCTGTCCGTCGTCAAGGCGGCGGACGTAATAGATGCCGTCTTCATTCTCGGTTGGGGCGACCTTGGTCTTGCCAACGATAATGGCGGCAACGGTCTCGTTGGCATCGTTGCCCAGCGAGATGGCCGTGCCACGCCCACCATCTTTTGGCGTCTTCAAGAACAGCTTGTGGTGCAAGGTCGGTTTGGCGGTCTTGGCTTCCAACAGGCGCATTTGGGCGATGCCGACGACGGCCTGTTTGATGGTCGTGAACTTGACCGGATAGCCGTCACGTTCCTCCACCTGCCATTTTCCGTCCGTCGCTCGGCGAATGGTAAAAGCCAGCTTTGGCGTATGCACATTGATGCGAGTGATATCATTGACCTGGTCGACTAGGTTCGGGAACAGGCTGGCGGGCGGAGCGCTGGACGCTGTGGCGCGGCCCCGCTCCACGGTCGACCACATGGCGGCGCCCACCGACAGGGCGGTGAGCACGGTTAAAAGTGCAAATGGCTTGGCTTTCATGAACTCTCTCCCACGTCTCAGCTTCGCGCCGCATTCGCGTCCGCGCCGCGTCGCCGCCGGCGTAGCCCGAACAGGGCCAGAACAGCGGCGATCAAGGCCACCGCCAAGGGCATCAGGCCTACGTTGGCAAATTTTAAACGGCTCTCCAATCCATCAATCTCGCGGTTCAGATTGTGCTGGACGTCGCGCAACTGTTTGCGTGTCTGCGACACCTGGCTCCTGACCGATTGAATTTCGTGCTGTTGCTGCGGCGTCAACAAGCCACCGCCGCTGGCCTGGGCCCTGGATTCAAGCTCGGCTATGCGTTTCTTGCTCTCTTCCAGGCTTTCCTTCAGTTTGCGTTCCTCGGCCAGGAATTTCTGCTCCGCCGCCCGGCGCATGGTCTCAACCACAACGAACGGCCGGGTCGATTTGCCCCGGCTGCGCAGGCCGATCAGGTCGGAGGAGCCGGACAGATTGTCCAGGGCATTGACGACGAAATCCGCGTTGGCCGCGATGGGTACGATCATTTCCTGGCCCATCAGGTTCCGTTTGCGCAGCCAGAACTGATCGTGAAGCAAATCACTATCGGCCACGACAATGACACTGATCGGACCGCTGCTGTCTTTCATATGGGCTGCTTTCCGCTTCTCGGCAACCTTCCCGTTTTGGTCCTTGGGCGGGCCGTCGGGGAAAGCCGATTTGGCGTTGCCGGAAAGACGGGCCGCGATGGTGTGGCGTTCGCCATCCGGTTTGAATAGCTTCAGCAAACGGTCCGGCGCGGGGCCGAAGCGGATCAGATTGGTCTCCATGGCCATGGCCTGGGTGCCTGTGGAAATCAGCGGTGTGACCTTGATGCCGGTATCGGGCAGTGTCTTTACGGTGCCGGCATTGGCCATGATCAAGGGGCCAAGATCGGCGGTGACCACATCGTCGGGGTTTAGGTTCCCTGCCGCCAATTGCAGCCAGACCAGATAACGGACGACGCGGGTTTGCCCGCCCTGGCCGGCATTGACCTGTTGTGAAGCATCAAAATCGCCGATCACATGATCCGTCGGGACGGAGACACCCCAGGTGTTCAACAGTTTATCAAGCGTGGAAGAGGCCAGCGCCGCGCCCTGTTGTCCCTTTCCCCTTTGCGCCCGCGCGGTAACCTCGGAATATGGATCGACAAAAACCAAGGCCCGGCCGCCGGCCAGGACGAACTGGTCAATGGCGTACAGGGCATGTTCATCCAGGCCCAGGGGATGGGTGATCAACAAAATATCAATGCCGGGCGGAATGATGCCCTGGTTTGCATTAAGGGTACGCAGAGCAAAGGTATCGCGGATCGCCCCGATAATGGCCCAGGGTTGCGGACCGCCGCTGAAACGCATCATCGGCGAGGCATCCGGGTTCATCTGCAAACCGCTGATCAGGCCGACAACAGGCTTTTTCGGATCGCTCAAATTGAACAGCATCCGCGTCAGGTCGTATTCCAGGAAGGCTTCCTTCTCGCGGCTGAAGAACGGCACTACTTGCCGGTCATCAATGGTATTGGTGGCGACCAGGCCGAAATAGATGCTGTCGCCCGTGCCCAAGGGCACCGCCTGTACGCCAAGGCGAACCGCATCATCCTCGGCCTCGGTGAAGGGTTCGGGATCGATCACTTCCAGGTGGACCTTGCCGCCCGAGAGATTGACATATTCTTCCAACAGTTCCCGCACCCGCAAGCCGTAGGATTTGATGTTGGGCAACTGGATCGCCAGTTTTTCCGAAAAATAGAAGCGCAGGCGGATCGGTTCCGGGATCTCGCCAAGGATGCGTTTCGATCCCGCGCTCAAGGTGTACAGGCCGTTCTCGGTCAGATCGAGGCGGGCTGAGCGCAGGCTGTTGGATGCGAAGATGTTGACACTGAGAAACAGGATCGCGGCTAGGCCAAGGGCCAGAACGGAGATGGTTGAACGGTTCATTTTTCTAAGCCCCTCAACTGGCTTTTTTCAGATCGACGATCAGCAGATTTGCGAATAGCCAAAGCAGGATCAGCGAGATGAAATAGATCAAATCCCGCGCATCAATGACGCCGTTCTGAATGGCGTTGAAGTGGGTCAGGAAACTGAACGAGGCGACTGCGTCCAACAACGGCTGCGGCGCCCAGGCGGTGAAAAAGTCCAACACGATGGGCGCGCCCGATACCGTGAACAGAAAACACACTACCACCGAGATGACGAAGGCGATGACCTGATTTTTCGTTGCCGCCGAAATGCAGGCCCCGATAGCCAGATAGCCCCCGGCCATCAGCATGCTGCCAACGTAGGATGCCACAATGACGCCATGGTCGGGCTGGCCCAGATAGCTGACGGTCAGCCACATTGGAAAGGTCAGGCCCAGGGCGATGCCGATGAAGAACCAGGCGGCCAGGAATTTTCCCAACACCGTGGACCATAGGGACAGGGGCAGGCTTAGTAACAGCTCGATTGAGCCGGACTTGCGTTCCTCGGCCCACAGGCGCATGGCGATGGCTGGCACCAGGAACAGGTACAACCAGGGATGAAAGTTGAAAAATGGCTTTAGATCCGCCTGCCCGCGGATGAAAAAGCTGCCCATGTAGAAGGTGAAGATGCCTGTCAGGAACAGAAAAATCACGATGAAGATATAAGCCAGGGGCGTATTGAAATAGCCCTTCAATTCGCGCCGGAATACGGCCCAGGTGGTCGCCATTATGCAGCCTCCCTTTCTTTGCCGTCCCCGGTCTTGTTATTGGGGGCCTTGGCACCGGTAATATTGCGGAAGACTTCATCTAGGCGCGGCTGCTCCACCGACAAGCGCGAAGTTGACCAGCCCCGCTGTTTAATCAGATCGGCGACCTCGGCCACGATGGCTTGACCGCCGCTGGGATAGATTCGATAACGCGCACCCTGCAGTTCTTCAACCTGGGCTGCACCGGCCAGGGCCCTCAAGGCCTCGGCGACGCCGTCATTCTGACATTCGATTAGTACGGCGTTGTGGTAAGGGGATTGGCTTTCCAACTCGGCCGGGGTGCCGTCGGCGACGATGCGGCCTTCGGCGATGATCATGGCCCGGCTGCAGACGGCATCGACCTCTTCAAGAATATGGGTCGAGATGACGATGGCCTTTTCCTTGGCCATGTCCGCGATTAGGCCGCGGACTTCATGTTTCTGGTTCGGGTCCAGGCCGTCGGTTGGCTCGTCAAGCACCAGCACGGGTGGATCATGCAGGATTGCTTGGGCCAACCCGACCCGCCGCTTAAAACCCTTGGATAGGGTCTCGATCGGTTGCCGCAGGACCGCTTCGAGGTGCACGTTGGCAATGACATAGTCCAGCCGCCGCCGCCGGGTTCGCGCATCCAGACCGCGCACATCGGCAATGAAATTCAAAAAGCCGATCGGCGTCATGTCCGGGTAGGCCGGCGCGCCTTCCGGCAGATAGCCGATATTCGACTTGGCCGCGATGGGATCTTCGTCCACGTCATGGTCCGCCACCCGGACCGCGCCCGCGGTTGGCGTCATGAAACCGGTTATCATCTTCATGGTGGTCGACTTGCCGGCCCCATTGGGGCCCAGAAAACCAAGAACCTGCCCCTTGGGTACATTGAAGCTGACGCCGTCCACGGCGGTCAGGTGGCCAAATTTTTTGACCAGGCCGTCTACTTCGATCATCCAATCCATGGATTGCTGCGCCTCTTTTGCCTGTATTTTGTGTGATGTGTTTTCGTTGGCGTGAATTTGGCCTGTTAAATAGTCGTTCAGCCCATATCCTTCAAGAGTATTTGCGTAATAGTGGCGCGGCCCTGTAAATTGCCGTGGGGAAGGAAAATGGGGTTGGCGATGACAACATCCAGTGAAATCAACGGCGCATTGCGCAGGGTGGTCTCACCCTGTGCCGGGGTCTGTGTTCTGCATACGGAAAGCAAGCTGTGTCTGGGCTGCTACCGCACCATTGCCGAGATTTCCCATTGGCGGGATATGAGCGCGACCGAGCAGCATCGCGTCATGGCCAAAATCGCCGAACGGCGCGCGGAGGACAGGTATGAATGACGGTGGCTTAGTTTTCTCGCCGTTTCGAAATCTGCATCAACCAGATACCACCCAGGACCAGGGCGCCGCCCAGTAATTGCACCGGGGTCATGACTTCGCCGAACAGCAGATAGGCCGCGCTGATCGAAATCAGCGGCTGGGCGTTGGTGAACATGGCCGACCGCATGGCGCCGATATAGCTCAGGCCTAGGAAATACGCCGGCACGGAGCTGGCTTGTAGCAGCACGACCGCCGATAAACCGCCCCAACCTGCCGCACTGACCGGCCAGGCGATGCTGCCGAAACTCAGGCATAGGACCAACAACACCGCGGCGGCGACCAGGGCCATGTGGGTAGTTATCACTATTGGATCATGCTCCTGCATGCTCCTGACCAGCCAGACCGCGTTCCAGGCCGCCGCCATGCCCGCGCCGAGCGCCAGGGCTACGCCGCGCAGATCGACGACATCCAACGATACACCCAACATCAGGGCCAGGCCAAGAAAGGCCATGGCGACGGCGATTAGGCTGGCTGGTCCCAGGCGTTCGCGCAGCATGACGATATTCAGCACCGCAATCATCGGCGGGTAGGTGAAGAACAGCAGCACCGCCAGTCCGACCGAGATAAATTCGACGGCGCCAACGTGGCCATAGAACATCATGGCCATCAGCGCACCCAGCCCGACGCAATGGCCCCAGGCCCGCCAAGGCAGGGCCAGCGCGCGGCCGCTGAGCAGGCAGAATAGAGGCAGGCCAACCGCCATCAGACAGGCCCGCGTGGCGGCCACGGTAATGCCATTGCCGCCGCCCTCATACGCATAGCGGGACAAGGGTACCGCCAGGCCTAACCCCACAGCCGCCAGCACCGCCAGGGTAATGCCCAGCGAGTTTCTGCGCGCCTCAATCAAAGGTACCGGCTCCTAGTATCCAACCTTCCTCCGCCTCGGCCACCGCGCGGGCCTGAGTGCTGAGATTGTCGGGGCCACGCAAATCACCAGCCAATTCGCCCCGCGCATCACGGGCGGCCAGATGCCGGGCGATGGTTTCCACCTGGACTGCATCCTTAATCTCATTCTTTCCGGCCTTGATTTTCAGGATGGAGGGATAAACCTCGGCCAGGATGATCCGCCAGGACCGCGTGTGCGGCGGTGGGCCCAGGCCAGTTTCAAAGGGCCAGACCAGTGTTTGCGCCGCTAGCTCCGGGGCATCGCGCAGAGCCTTCAGGACAGGTATCCCCATCAGGCTTTGTGAGCCGACGGAGCCGGTTGTGTAAAGCTTCCAACAAGGCTGGCTGCGCGGTAACCAGGTTTCGCAATGTCGCCGTTCCGGGTGTTTTTCGTCATAGGCATGGGTCTTGCGGGCCGACAGGGTGGCGCTTTGGCGATGGCCCGGGCAGCCCCAGAATGGAAACGGCCTGCCGGAAATGCGTTTGTTTAGCGCCGCCGCGATTTCAAACCGGTTGTTGCCGTTGTCCGCGCCATCCCGGATCAGCCCATCCAAGCCGTCCCAGACCGCGCGCCATGCTGGACCTTGGAAACCGGCGGGGCGGGCGAATCCAGCCGGATAGCCATTGGGAAAATCAAACCCCGCCAAGACGCGCTGCCCTTTTGCGGATAAATCCTTCAAAATCGCTGCAATTTCCATCCGCGCTTCACTGCGTGTGGCTGGGTTAGCAAGGTATTTGCGCCGAAATTTGTCTCCGCTCCGCTGTATCAGGCAATACCATATGCTGTCGACGCCCTGTTTTGGCGTTGCATTGGCGCTCCAGTCCACGATCAGGTAGGCATCGAAAATGGGGCGGTCTTCGCTAATTGGTCAATGCCTCGAACGTGGTTGGAGCCTTGCGCTGTACGCGGAAGCCATCGCGCTCTATTTCCAGTACTGCCATGCCCCGTTCCGCCACGCCGTTGGGGTCAAAGCGGAAGATGCCGTCGCTGCCGACGAAGCCATCGGGATTAGTGATGGCGCGGGTCGAGAAATTCGGTCCCCCGGCCTCCTGGCTTAGAACGGCGGCCAGGGCCACGGCGTCAAAGGCAAGGGAGGCGAGGCGGGGTGGTTTGTGGCCAAAAACTTTTTCAAAGCGGTTGCTGAAATCGGCGGTCGCCTCCCTATCCGCGCCGGCGAACCAGCCGCCCAGTAGGGCCGGCTCCAGCCGGACCTTTGGATCATCCCAGCGACCAGTGCCGAGCAGCTGGATTTCGGCCGTGTTGATGTCATAGTAGGGCAGTAACGGCGCCAGGGATGTCAGCAGCTCGCCGCCTTCGGGCAGCAATACCGCGTCATAGTCCAGATCACCCAGAGTGTCGTGTTTCTTCAACGCCTGCAGCATGCGTTGGGTGGTGTTGCCCCCTGTTTTCTTCAATTCCTTGCGCCGGGTCAGCAGGGCCCGACGGCGAAGGTGATAGTTTGCCAGGCGTTTTACCGACTTATCCAGACCCTTGCCATCGGGGGAGTAGAACTCGGACCGGGCCAGTTCGGCGCCATGGCGCAGGACGGCCTTCCGCGCTGCGAACAGGACCGCGTGGCCGTAACGATCATCGGGGGCCAGGACCGCAATCCGGCGCAAGCCACGGGCGGCGGCAAAACCGATCACCGCCTCGACCTCCTGGCTTGGCGCGAAGCTTAACAAATAGACGCCGTTGCCCGCGACACGGCGGTCGGATGAAAAGGCGATCATGGACAGGCCCCTGGCGCGGGTGATCGCAGCGGTCGCCTCGACCGACGTATTGAACAGTGGTCCCAAAATGATTTCCGCGCCCTCACCGACCAATTCCGCGGCCGCCTGGCTGGCGCCTTCTGGCGTGCCGCCGGTATCCCGTGGCATCAGCAGCAGACGATCGTCGCCAATATCGAACAGCGCCAGCATGGCCGCGTTCAACATGGCCCAGCCCAATCCGGTAGCACCGTGGGCGCCGCTCAACGGGAGCAGCAGGCCGACGCGGGTCGGCTGGCCTTCGATGCCGGATGGAGGCTTAAGGTCTGGCGCGGCCTGCACGGTTACCTCCTGTGGCGGTGGTGCCGGAAGCATGATGGCCGCGCGCGCGGGCGGCTTCGTGGTGCTTGGCGGAGCGGCGATTTGTTCCTGGGGGGGCTGTTTTTTTGCTTCTGTCTTGGGGCTTACTACTGGCACACTGTTGGGCGTGGGCGGCGTTTGGGCGCAACCCCACAAAATGGCGAACGGGAATAGCAAACATGCGGCCAGAACACGGGTCCGGGGCAGGGTCTGAAACAGAGCTTGAAACGGGGCCTGAAATAGATGCCGAAAAGGGTCCAAGCGATACGTCCTCTCGAATGTCCGGCGACGGCACTCAATCTAGTGTGCGCGCAGCGAGGGGTAAAGCCGTGCCGGCAACCTTCTCGCCGGGCTTGTATGTGGTTGCCACGCCAATTGGCAATGCCCGTGATATAACCTTACGGGCATTGGACCTGTTGGCCAGCGCCGATATCATTGCCTGCGAGGATACACGGGTCACCCGTAAGCTGTTGCTTATTCATGGCATCGAGACCCCGACCCTGGCCTATCATGATCATAACGCCGCCCGCATGCGGCCTCGTCTCATGGAGCGCCTGAATAAGGGCGAAATCGTGGCGTTGGTCAGTGATGCTGGTACGCCGCTGATCTCGGACCCTGGATATCGACTGGTAAACGAGGTTCGGGCGGCGGATATTGCCGTCACTGCCCTGCCAGGTGCCTCGGCGCCCATGGCGGCCCTGGCCAGCGCTGGGTTGCCGACCAACAAGTTTCTTTTTGCCGGCTTTCTGCCCGGAAAATCCTTGGCCCGCCGCCGGGCTTTGGCTGAATTGGCGGCGGTCCCGGCCACCTTGGTTTTTTTCGAGGCGGCGCCGCGCTTGGCCGCCTCCCTGGCTGATATGGGGCTGGAATTGGGGCCGCGCGCGGCGGCGGTCTTGCGGGAGTTGACCAAGAAATTCGAGGAAGCCCGCCATGGTGCGTTATCGGAACTGGCGGCGCACTATCAGGCGGCGGGGCCGCCAAAGGGCGAAATTGTTGTTCTGGTGGCCCCACCCGGCGATCAGGCCGAGAGCCTGGAACCAGCGGAAATCGATGCCATGCTGCAGGCGGCATTGGGGCAGGGTAGTGTCAAGGATGCCGCCAAGGCCTTGGCGGAACGGACGGGCCTGCCCAGGCGAGATCTTTACAACCGGGCCCTGAAATTGCGCGATGGGGAATTGCCTGACGGGGGCACGGAGAAGGACTCGTCCTTGTCGAAAGGAAGCCGGTAGTTTTGGTCAAATTCGGCGAATCGGCTCTGAAACTGCGTCAACGCGCCTGCCGTGCCGGGCGCCGGGCGGAGATGATTGCGGTGGCAGTGTTGCGTCTGAAGGGTTACCGCATTTTGGCCCCAGATTATCGTGCAGGCGTTGGTGAATTGGATATAATGGCCTGGCGGGGCCGGTTGCTGGTGGTGATCGAGGTGAAGCGGCGGCGCGGCAGCAACGGCGCATCGCACGGGTGGCGAAGGCGTACGTGGCTCGGCATTCAGGACTTGGTGAGCTGGATATCCGTTTCGATGTTATCGTGGTGGTGCCCCATCGTCCGCCAAGGCATTTAAAGAATGCCTGGCGGTCGGACGGTGTGTAAATGGAAGCGATGTAACTCGAAATGAGTTGGACAGAGATTTGGAAGAGGTGTTTGGATGAAACCGTGGGCGACTAGAAAGCTTGGCCTGGGTCTGGTTTTAACGGTGCTGGCGGCCGGCGCGGCGACGGGTCTGGGCGGTTGCGCCTCTGTGGTTGTCGGGGCAGGGGCGACGACCGGTATCGCAGTGGCGCAGGAGCGCGCAATCGGGCAGGCGGTGAACGATGCCACGATCACGGTGGAGATCAATCACCAGCTGTTCCAGAAATCTGAAATCCTGTTCCGGGATGTCGATGTGGAGGTCGTGGAAGGCAGAGTGCTGTTGACCGGCAACGTAAAAAATCCTGAGGACCGCGTCGAGGTTGCCCGGCTGACCTGGCAGGCCAAGGGCGTGCGCGAGGTTTTGAACGAGCTGAAAATCAATGATCAAAGCTCTTTGCGCGACTATGCCAAGGATGTCTGGATTACCACCCAATTGAAGGTAAAACTTCTTGGCGATACGGACATTTCGGCCATCAACTATTCCGTAGATACCCTGAACGGTGTGGTTTACCTCTTTGGCATCGCGCAAAGCCAGGTGGAGCTGGACCGCGCCACGGGTCATGCCCGCAACATCAAGGGCGTGACCAAGGTGGTCAGCCACGTGATATTGAAGACTGATCCCAAGCGGAATTCGTAAGCCGCATAAATTCCGAGCGTAGTAGAGGAGCCGCCATGAGCCTTGCTGTGGCCATTCAGATGGATGCGATCGAACCCATCGATATCAACGCCGACAGCACCTTCGCCCTGGCCGAGGAGGCGCAAGCCCGCGGGCATCGCCTATTCCATTATCTGGTCAAGGATCTGAGTTTGAAAACAGGCCGGGTGATGGCCTGGGGGCGGAGCCTGGAAGTCCGCCGCGAGGAAGGCAATCATGCCACCCTGGGGCCGCTTGAGGAACTGGACCTGGCCGAAATGGATGTGGTCCTGATGCGCCAGGATCCACCGTTCGATATGGCCTATATCACCGCCACTCATATTCTGGAGCATATCCATCCCAAGACCTTGGTGGTGAATGATCCCACCTCGGTCCGCAATGCGCCGGAAAAGCTGTTCGTGACCCATTTCCCCGATCTGATGCCGCCGACCCTGATCACCGCCAACGCGGACGAGATTCAGGCCTTTCGTGCCGAGCACAAGGACATCATCGTCAAGCCGCTGTTTGGCAACGGCGGCGCCGGGGTCTTTCATATCAAGCCGGACGATGAAAATCTTTCATCCTTGATCGAAATGTTTACCGAACAATCACGCGAACCCATCATCGCCCAAGGCTATTTGCCGGCGGTGCGCCTGGGGGACAAGCGGGTCATTCTGGTCGACGGCGAAGCGGTCGGCGGTATCAATCGGGTGCCGGCGGAGGGCGAGGCGCGCTCCAACATGCATGTGGGCGGCACACCCCTAAAGACCGAGTTAACGCCGCGCGACCTGGAAATCTGCGCCGCCATCGGCCCGGTTTTGAAAGAACAGGGCATGATTTTCGTCGGTATCGACGTGATCGGCGACTACATGACGGAAATCAACGTCACCTCGCCCACTGGCATCCAGGAATGCGGCCGTTTCGACGGCAGCAATCTGGCTGGTTCCATCTGGGACGCCATTGAAAGCAAACGGTAGGCGTTTCGGTGCTGTTCCATGAGTGAAAAGCGCAGCAAACAGCAGTCCTGGGAAGAGCGCTATGCGGGTGAGAATTATCTTTTCGGTACCGAACCGAATGATTTCCTGGCCGAGGAAGCGGCCCGCCTTGTGCCGGGCCAGCGTGCTCTGGCCGTGGCCGATGGCGAGGGCCGCAACGGCGTCTGGCTGGCCGGGAAGGGCCTGGACGTACTCTCGGTCGATTTTTCCGCCAATGCCCTGGTCAAGGCGCGCGCCCTGGCGGCTGAGCGTGGCCTGACTATTAAGACCGAGCAGGCGGACCTGTTCGCCTGGGACTGGCCCGTTGCCGCCTTCGATCTGGCGGTGGCGTTTTTTATCCAGCCGGGCAGGGCCCAGCAGCGGATTTTGTTCGCCGCCATGCTCGCTGCACTGAAGCCTGGCGGCATGCTGATCTTCGAGGCCCATGCCAAGGCACAAGCGGCGTCCGAATTCGGCGGCCCGGACAACCCGGATCACCTCTATTCCGCCGCCACAGTCCGCGAAGCGCTCGCAGGGGTCGAGGCCGAGATCGTGATATTGGAGGAAAAAACCATTATTCGCCGCGGCGGCCGCCATCCCGGCAAACCAGCCGCCGTCGTGCGCCTGATCGCCCGGCGTTCGGTCTAAAGGGGCAGCAGGTCGGCGAGATTATCCACGACGCATCAGCGAAGATTGGGAACCATAAATTCAGTCCGAATTTCCTGCTGGCCGAATGGGAGCTGGTGGTGGATGCGTGGCAATTGGAAACCTGGGAAGATTATCGCGATGTGGCGCGGCTGGGTCGTTCCCATACCACCGTTACTGCTTGCGCCAACGGTAATACGTCTGCTCAACGACACCGATCTCCCGGATCGCATCGATCCGCCTCTTCCCTTGCCCGACAAGCACATCAACCTGCCGCAGCATCGTCACTATTTCTTCTGGCTTGGAACGTTTGTTCGCCATCTTTGATCCTCCTTCAACTAACTATAAAGGTGGGCCACTTTTTCGGGGGAAGGCCAGCGCGACAGACTGACGATCTTTCAAAACTTGGAGACGTTGCCAGGCTCTTCCACTAGATTGAGTGGGCTGATTTTGTGTTTGATGATCTTTTCACTATTCTGATGCATGTGGGTTGCTTTTTGTTTGTGTCGCGATGGTTTAGTTTGCACCGCTATCAAAACCGGTAAGCCCTCACTTCTTAACAGGGAGAATGTCGGATCAAGTCTCAACTACTACAGAGCAAAAAGCTTAAGTATCTAGCAATTTTTGCAGGTATAGTCTTTGTCGCAATAGTCACTTTCACAAGCGTGTTATATTTTTCACACTCCGCGCGTCAGAAGTTTCTCGGGGGCACCGTCTACGCTGGCATCGCGTATGGGTATAATGAACTCCGTCCATATGCCAATTTTGGAAATACCGCCTCTTGCATTGAGGACCTGAAAACACAAGCCCTGGAGTTCAGTCCTGTTACAAAATTTCGAACACAGTCTTGTGTTGTGGAACATGGCATCCACATCACACTAATCGGTGAGGCTATGCTGTTCCCCCCCGCGATTACCACATGTTCGTTGGCAAAATCCCTAATTGCATGGGAGAAACAAATCCAAAACAGCGCCAGAAAACTACTTAATGGCAAAATAAAAAAAATCCACCATATCGGAACTTACAATTGCCGATCGGGACCAATGCCAAAAGTGCTTAGCGAGCACGCCTATGCCAATGCGATAGATGTTACCGGAATTACAACCGATGCCGAAATTTTTATTAGCATCAGAGACGATTGGCATGGTGATGCCAAGGAGGCTTTATTTGTGAGGGCCATTGCCACTAATGCTTGTCAGCCGTTTTCTTTGGTCTTAACCCCAAACTCCAATGAAGCGCATGCGGATCATATTCATTTGGATAACGGACTGTATCTTGGTGGTGACTGTTGATCCATAGTGAGGCGACCATCAGACGCACAAAGGGGCCTTTTTAGCGGATACGCGAATTAGGCTCTTGCGGCGTCTAGCTATCGCCATCCCGTAATTTTGTGGCAGCGGTGGAATCAGTCCCGAATAGAACAATTATTTTGCCCTGCCATTTTTTGACCAATATTTTTTTCTATTAAGGTCAAATCTAATTTCTAAATGATCCTGTCAAAAGACCAAATTTGTTGACGCATTTGACATAGGTGATAAGAAAATTCATGAATTTATTGAAGGTACTATACAGTCGACAATGTTCAATTCCATTTGAAGGGATTGAGAGACTCTACTGGAAGTAAATGACAACGCGCCCAAGGCCATTGGAGCTGTATTGCGAAATCGGACCCTTTCCTAACTTATTGGTTAGATACCGTCCTCATAGAAAAGAATAGGACCGAGCCTATTGCAAATTTTGTCTCGAGTGTTCAGATATTGAATTACCCAAATGCCATTTGAGTGTGCGAATATGGAAAAGAACCAAATTCAAGCCTTGATTGATCGACACTTGAAATTTTACCAAACCCTCAATGATGGGTCACGGAAACCAGACACTGCGGCGCAAGTGCATTTTGTGAAAGTATGCCGGGGTGCATTGCTGCCCGAGACAGATCATGAACGAGCCTACATGGCGTATCGCCAAAGCAAAGCTAAACAGGAATACAATACCGAAGAGCCGGCAATTAGATCGAAGCCAACAGTTGGACAGAAGCCTCGACCTGCGTACAAGAAACCACCGCTAAGAACCTTTGCACAACCCCAGCCAAATCGCAGTCAAGCAGCAGGGACGAAACCGGTCTCTCAGCCAAACTGGAAGCGCTTCATCGATGAGCCACTAGGGACGCGCGACGATTTTAGAAAAGACTCGGCCGGAAATAAAAATCGGGCCAGGTATCCAAAATAGGAATATCGTCGGATTAAGAAGCCCCCAACTGGAAGCATAACAGTGTTGTTTAATGGCAATTATTACTGCCCTTTTTGTAACCCACCAATTTTACCTCTACAGGCCTGAACTCAAAGATTTTCAGCGTTGTTCGTGACCGATATTGAGTTTTTCTCTGCCTGACAATAATTCGGGTGCTTTTGCTGCTGTCTTCCAAGGCTTTGAAATGTCGGCATAGCTTATGAACATCGTCAATTTGCTTACCGTCGACGCTAACCAAATAATCAAAATAACTCAGACCGGCCAAATCCCCGATCGATGCGTTTTCAATGGCGTGGACGATCATTCGCTGTTTGGGGTTCGTTAATTCGTCATCCCGAAGGGGCCATGGGGCAATGACCAAGCCAGAAACGGCGACACCTCTTCGGTCAAGAGGATTGGGCACGGTCCGGAGGTTTACGGCTACCTTTATCTCTTGACCATTTCTCTGGATCAGAAGCCGGGCATAACCCTTAAGCCCCCTCAGGGCATCAATAAGGTCGGCCAGATTTTTTAGTCCCACATTTTCATCAGCGATGAAAGCAATAATCCGGTCACCCTGTTCAAGGGGCCACTTGACGGTATGTTGGCGATAAATGTGAACGACGTTTAAGCCCTCAGTGCGTTCCGGGTCGGGCGAAAACTCCACGGGGATGATCGGTGGAGATGGATCGATGCCCTGCTTGAGCAGTTCAATAATTCTGCAAACCTGTGCACTCGGTATGGCAAAGCCAATACCTTCGCTTTTCTTCTTGCTGAACCCAGCGGTGTTGATGCCAATGACGTGGCCCGTCAAAAAATCGATCAACGGCCCACCAGAATTTCCACTATTGATGGGCGCATCAGTTTGTATCCACATTCGCCCCCATTTGTTTTGGCTGCCAGAAACGATGCCACGTGTACCACTAAACGAGAGGGAAAAGGGGTGGCCAAAAGCGGCAACGGGCGTACCGATGGGCGGCATTTCTGTGCAATTCAGACGGGATACGGGCGTCTTTTTTGGAATTGATGATGTTGGAATAGCGACAATGCCAACATCGAGGAACCGGTCCACGTAAACCAGCTGGCCGTCGGCGTAGTCTTGGTCCTTGAAGGCGACTTGGATGCTATCGGGGTTACGGGTTGTGACGTGGGCATTGGTAACAACCCATCCCCGTTCCTTATCGACAAGAAAACCAGCTCCTCTAAGACTACCGATTTCATCATCATAAAATGGATAACGTGTTCTCGCTTTAAGCTTGACGGTATACTTTGCCGCTTCTGCAAAAGTCGACTTATCGGTAGTCGATTGGGTCGCTTGGGCCACTGTCATTCCTAAAGCCAGCGGTATCAGGAGAACTAAACCTTTATAATTTTTGTAATTTCTCATCGGTCTGATGTGCTCCACATAACATCGTTGTGAAAATTTATAGTCCTAAAGAAAATTCCTCGATGTTCCTGCTTTAGATCTGCCACGGAAAACTATTTGCCATCAGCGCTATGGTTAATTTCCACGCCTTAGCCACCTCACTTACGCCATCCCACTTTAAAATTATTTTGTTTAACAACGATCGCCGTTCTTCCTCACCCATCGACGAACGAGGTTCACTTGTCATATCGTGCTCGCCTCAGTCTGCGAAACAGCATTAGATTGGTGAGCAAACTCAAAACAAGCAATACAGGGCCGATAATCACGAACAGCCAAACGTTTATTTCCTCATAGGTGATGCCAAAGACGTCAGCCCAAGCGTAAAGCCATTGAACTGCGATATTGAAGGTCCAGTCGATCCAGGCGATGCCGCTGTTTGCCATGTCTGCTCCTCACATTACCGTTAAAAACAGACGATAAATTCAAAATATGGCAAATTATAGGCGCTAAAGTTTGAATTGATGTGAATGTTGTCCACTACCTTAAATTGACATCCTGGGTAATCTGGCTAACGAGCAGACATTGTTCCTTCAGCGTTGCAGCTCTGAGGATGAATTGCAAAAAATGAACTTCGTCTTCTATGATACCGAAACCACTGGTACGAACACCGCCTTCGACCAAATCCTGCAGTTTGGTGCTATCCGCACAGATGCAGAGCTAAATGAACTAGAACGCTTCGAAGTGCGTTGTCGGCTGCTGCCATGGGTAGTGCCAAGCCCAGGTGCACTGAAAATCACTGGCGTCTCGCCTGATCTTTTAGAGGATCCGTCTCTTCCGTCGCATTTTCAAATGATGGGAATGATTGAACGGAAACTGAAGAGCTGGTCGCCTGCAACATTCGTTGGTTACAATTCAATCTCATTCGATGAAAATCTATTGCGTCAATCGTTTTTCCAAACACTTCGCTCGCCTTTTCTCACCAATACCAATGGGAATTGCCGCGGTGACGTCATGCGCCTTGTGCACGCCTGCTACGCCTACGCACCCAACACCATGGCCGCTCCGCTTAATGAAAAAAACAATCCAAGTTTCAAATTGGACCAATTGGCCCCAGCAAATGGGTTTAGCCATGAAAGGGCTCATGATGCAATTGCTGACGTTGAGGCAACAATCTATCTTTCCAAGTTGGCCCGAGACCGTGCAAAACTGGTATGGGAAAGAATCCATGAAATGGCTCAAAAGCCTTATGCCCAGACCGTGCTGGAACGCGAGGTTGTCCTTTGTCAGACAGAGTTTTATGCCAGCAAGGAACACTCCTGGTTGGTTACGAAATGTGGACAAAATACAAAAAACAACGTCGAAGTTGCCACGTTTGATTTGTCGAATGATCCGACGCCCTATTTAACGATCGGCGAAGAGGCGCTCGTTGACGTTCTGGAAAGATCCCCAAAAGTAATCCGGACGGTTCGCACCAACGCGCAGCCAATCCTCATGCCGCTTAGCGATGCCACCCCAAACACCAAGGGGATAGAGTTATCGGAAGGCGAACTCATGGACCGGGTCAGTGCCATCAAGTCTAATGATGGTTTTCAAACCCGGGTCGGGTTTGCAATGGCGAAGCGTTATAAAGATCGGGAGCCTTCGCCCTATCCCGAACTACAGATCTATGATCGCTTTCCGGACCGTTCCGATGAAGCTCTGAAGACAGCGTTTCACGATGCAGATGATTGGCAGGAGAGAGCCAGCATTGCAGGGCAGTTTGAAGATCAAAGATTGGCGCATTTTGCCTACCGGACGGTGTACGCAGAAGCACCAGGTGTCCTAAGGTCGGAACATAGAACAAAGATCGAAGGCTGGATTGCGAGTCGTATTCAAGGATCCGAAGGCGATGCACCCTGGACGACATTGCCTGCCGCTATCGATGAAGCTAATAAAATTCAAACTTTTGTCACTGGCGACGCCGCGGAGCATATGGCTGGGGTAGCAGCTTATCTCCGCGAACTTCAACGTATAAAGAATTAGGCTAAAACCAGGCTTGCATAAATATAAGCCAAAATAGGCGCCAAATGTAAAAACGGGAACAGGAGCCCTGCCCGCCTGCCCTGCAGGATGACCCGTCGCAGTTCGGCGTTGATTTGCCGGACCTTTTCGATATGCGCCTTGGACCGTCGTCCGTGCCGCCAGTGGCCTGCAGCGACCCGCGCCTTGCCCTTGGGCGTTATGGGTCCCATGGAGCGTCCACCGTGCATCCTGCATCTGCTTCGGTCAGTGACTACTGGGTTTTTGCAGGCTGTTCCCTGGCGGGTTTTAGCGAGGCAGCGCTGGCCCGGCCATTGGGGGCCCAGCTGTGTATCACGGCCTGCTTCAATGAACTTTTGGCGGTTAACTAAGGTTAACATTTTAAATGCCCCGTGCATGGGGTTGTGCGTCAAATCATTATACCGCGGATCGTTTCAGGGGCTTACTTGGTTTAACTGTGGCCCCTGGTCCGCGGGCTCTACTCCTTGCCTCGACACCCTTGTGCCCCTGGAGCGGCGCGCACCAAGACGCTGGCTAAAGTAAGAGCCTAATTCCTTACGCAAATAGGCCGGGGCCGTCTTCGCCGATTTCCGGTATTTTTAGATCCGAACCGTCATCCCGTCGGCAATTGATTTTCGATAAGCCATCAGTGCTGGCACTAACCCTACGGCAGTTGCGGCGATCATAACGAAGACCAGAATTAACCATTCACGGGGCATCGGTGGAGTTATGGGTACGAATAGGCCCAGATGGGCTTCAATCATTGGCTGAAGGATTATCATTCCCAAATAAAGCAACAGAAACCCCACAAAACACCCAAACCCAGAGATTAGAACCGCTTCGGCAAGAAACATGGCGCCCACGTGGAGGGGGCGAGCCCCCACTGCCCGTAGAATGGCCATCTCACGACGCCGCTCGTTAAGACTAGCGAGAAGCATGATTGCCATACCAAGCAATCCGCCGGCCACAACCATTATAGCTACTGCGCTTAGGACAGCTTCAGCGGTGCCCATAACGCCCCAGAGTTCCTGCAAAGCGACACCGGGGAGAATGGCAAGAATTGGTTCCCCTCGGAAATTATTAATTTCGCGCAGCACTTTAAATGCTGCTAGACGTGATTCTAATCCCACCATAAAGGCTGTAATGGACCGCGGTGTCAGGTCCATCTTCCTTGCCGCGTTGCCATCGATGATCATTCCCGGTATCCGGGCGCCACTCCTCCAGCCAACATGGATGGCTGTAATTCCTTCGAGACTAACGTGGACGGTTCGATCCACCGGCGTGCCAGTGCGCGCTAATATTCCTGAGACTATAAAGGGTTTGTCCTTGTGTTTCACAAAACCACTAGAGCCAATCCCATGATCAATAATAATTTTATCGCCTGACTTGTAACCAAGCGCCTGCGCGACTTCCGAGCCGAGAACAGTTTCGAAGACATCGGCGAAAGGTCGTCCAACCTGAAACTGAAGTGTGCGTTTTTGGCCATAACGGTAATAGCGGAAATAGGCGTCAGTGGTCCCCATGACCCTGAATCCTCGGTGAGAATCGCCGAGAGAAATCGGGATAGTCCATTTGACGTCCTTACGCTCAGCGATAGAACGATAGCTTTTCCAACTGATATTATTCGTGGCGTTACCAATTCGAAAAACAGAATAAAGCAGAAGTTGAATTGATCCGCTCCGAGCACCAACGATAAGGTCCGTCCCGGAAATTGTATTAGCAAAACTTAGTTTTGCATTGTGCCGCAATTTTTCAACGCCAAGAATTAGCATAAGGCTGACGGCAATCGCAAAGATCGTTAGAACTACCGTCAATCGCCTATTTTTAAGGCTTCGTAATGATAAATTAACTATAGCAACAACTGGCATCACTTTTGATTTGCCTCATTTATGTCAGATAACTGAATTCGGCGATCGAATTGCTCTGCGAGATCAGGAGCATGACTTACGAACAGCAAAGTAGTGCCGGTGCCTGTGATCTCATTGAAAAGAAGATTTATAAAGGTCTGACGAACATCGTGGTCTAGTGCGGACGTGGGCTCATCCGCGATGATCAGGGCGGGAGCGCCGATGAGGGCACGAGCCGCGGCCACCCGCTGCTGTTGGCCCGTGCTCAACTCGAATGCCGAGAAATTAATAATTGCGTCTTCGGGTAGTTGCATTTGCGCAAGTAAGCGCCTCGCTTCTTTTTCGACACTACCTGAATTTTTCTGGGCTGCGGCATGTCGTTGCCGGGAAAATCGGCAGGGCAAGGTTATATTGTCAATTGGCGAAAGGTACGGGATTAGATTAAACATCTGGAAGATTATCCCTATATGGTCTGCTCGAAATGCATCTCGCTTAGCACTGTTAAGTTGTGTGATTTCGGTTCCATTGACTTTTACGGATCCATTTTCCGGCACCACAACGCCACCCAATACATTTAGCAGCGTGGTTTTGCCGCAACCGCTGGGACCTTCGAGGAAAATACGCTCCCCGGCCTTTACCTCAAATTTTGGTATATCAAGGACGAGTGCTGCATCGCGGTGCCAGCGGAAACGAACTTCGCTCAATTCGATCATTTCGGCACACGCCTCACCATCCGTATTTGTCAAAAAGTTAAACTTGGCGACGTAGCTGTCAACTTCGAAGTTCCTTGACCTCGGGGGGTTATCCATCTTGCTTCCAACTCGTGAGCAGACGGGAACATCTTAAAAAACCCAACATTAGCTTGGGTCAACTTTGAGGGAAATTCACAGTGAAAATGATAATGGGCAATGAATTCCGAATGCACCTCTGCATGACCGTCCTTGTTTTTGGCTTTGTTCTGGTGATCATGGTTTTGATTGGAACTCTCGTTTCTATCTTCCATCAAACCAGAGATAACTTCGACCTCTTCCGCGCGACAATCGGCCTCAGGTGATAGGGTAATAATGCGGTTTACATCTCGAAGTACCTTGGCTGCCTTCACAACTGCCTGCTTCTCGCTATCCGACGAAGCAGTATGCTCAAATCCCACAGCATCGGCGCCAGCCACGATCATTTCAATTTCGATTTCGTGCCCTTCAACAGCGATGGAAATCCGTGCAACACCATGTTCATGTGCAGGTTCTGTGGCCCCTGCCGGCAGTGCGAGAAACAATGGTATTATTAATGACAATGTGGATAAAACTTGAGTCTGGAGTGGGTTAATTAACATGCGTCATCCTTAGAAAACTATATCGATACTGTAATGTTATAACATAACATAAAGTTTTGCCAGAAATTTTTAGTAATGTCGAGGATAAGGCCACTATTTTATCTGCTACTATATCTATGGGCGGCTCGATACTATATAGGGTGCGATATTGATCCCAGTTAGCGTGTAAGCCGTTTCCACACCGGCACTCCCATCTACGAGAGAAAGCGATTTGTTTGTAGCTTTTATTGATAAGCGTCCTGTGATCCAGACTGGCTCGTATAAGTCCTTGAATGTGTAGGCATCTTTTAAGCTTACGTAAACCATTTGATTCGGCGGCGGCGGCGGCACGTGAATGCAGGCGCCGACGTATGGTACCAAAAGAAATTCCGTGACACCCATGTCTTTATGCTCAAGCGGGAGTGCGTAACCGGGAATGCGTACAAATTGACCGTCAATTTTAATATTGGCCATTTGACTACGATTTGCGATCTCCTGCTCCCAACCGTCATAAGCGGCTATCAACCCGGCGACATCGAGTCCTTGGCGAGTAAGGTTGTGGCCGACTTCTATCGCTTTTTCGAAAATTGCATGAACATCCGAAAATTTGTCCCGCTGCTTTTTTTTGCGAGCGCTGACTAGGAATTCTAAATCCAAAAGCTGTTCCGTGGTGAGTGTGTAGAAGGGATCCTCCATGGGTTCCATCTTTGGCACCAGGTCTTCCCATTCAATTGTACGCGCAATTTCCCCCCCTAGAACAGGCGAGGTCAGCAGCAGGGTCCATATGAGAGCAGCGAAACGAAATTTGATCATAGGTCCTATCTTCTGAATACGAGCACTGACAAAATATAATCTATAGTCATTTAATTTGAATTATAAAGTCGATAAGATAATTTCTTTTAACACACGCGAGATTAGCCACCTCAGATACCAACACAAAGTCGAAGGATAGGTTCTTAAAGCCACCCGCCAGCCAAAACCCATGGCCCGCGGTCCGTGACCTGGGGTCTGTCCTCAAATGGGTTCCCGCCACCATGGGCAAGGTGTAACTGCGCCAGTCAGGGCAGGAAATTCCCAGCCGGTCCCGGGATAATACGGGCCTGGACGATCTCTTCAAAAGCGTGGGCCAAGCCGATCAGCCTGCCTTCGGACCATGGCCCCGCAAAAAACGATATCCCTACCGGCAGTCCACTGACCCCCCATTGGCATGGTGACGCTTGCATATCCGGCAACTGCCGCCCAGACTGTTATCGCCATTGACCCAATCGATAGCCCAGGCGGCACACGTCGTTGGTGCGACAAGTGCTTGTAGATCGTGCTCGTGCATGATCCTGTCGATCCCGTCCTCGCGAGTGAGCCGATGGCAGGTCGCCACGGCATCCAGATAGCTCTTGTCTCGAAGGCCGTTGGTTGCTTCCGCCTTGATCAGCGTTTCTTGACCAAAATGCGGCATGACCCGATCAGCGTGAGCTTCGTTGAAAGCGATCAGATCGGCAAGAGAGCTAATCGGAGCGTCCGGCCCAAGGCTAGCCAAATAGGAGTTCAGGCCGATCTTGAATTCGGTCCGCAGGACGATCAGCTCGTGCGGACGAAGTTCAACCCGTGGCACCAGGGACAAGCCATCCGTTAGTTTGGCGCCAGCATCCTTGAGCGCCCTCAACGCGTCTTTGAAGACCGTATCGACCCTGTCATGGAAGCCGGCATAATTGCGCACAACGCCGATCCGGGCGTCGCGTAACGTGTCCGGTACCCGGCGCCTTGATCTGGGAGGGCGGTTTGCGGCCCGTCATCGATGAGACAATCTGTACTGGATGTGCCCTATGCCGTGAGGCTTGTATAATCGATCCAAAGGCCGTCGATATTCGGTCCCCTGACCACTACACAACTACACAGAAAATGAATGAAAAGCCTTCAGATCCTGTGGTCGAGGATTGATCGAAATTTACTATCATAAGTGGCTTTTGAGATCAGCCTTCGACAGAGTGAATTTAAGGCTGAAATCGTTTCGGTTGCAGTCCCGCTTGGAACCAAGTGAGGTAGCTTACTACGTCGAAAACTGGCAAACCGAGGTCCAAGTTTATATCTCTCGCGAAGGGCCCCATATTGGTGCATTCCAGCACGACTGCGCCAACGTCTGGAAATTCAGCTATGAGGCGTTGACCGGCAGCTACTAAATCTTTGCGGGCAAGTTCGAAGTCCATGTAATCGCCATCATCCAAGACTGTGGTGGTAAAAGTTTTACCTCCTTCGGTACCGACAATCGGTGTGTCTAAGGGAACGCCGACGGCATTCAGATGAACGGGCGTTACGCTCTCTTTCGAAATAGTTATAATCCCAACCCGCTTGTCCTTAGGTAGGGTGCTTTGTACCCAAGGGACTTGCATAAGAGATGAGCTCGCAACTGGAACACCTGCTGCTTCGGCGATGTCATCTTGGAATAGAGAAAGAAAGCCGCAGGTGGTGCCGATGCCATCGGCTCCCATGGCGACGGTTTCTTTCGCTGCGCGCGCAAAAGCATCTCTCAATCCGGCTGCGCCCTTGCGAACTACCTTGTCGGATGTTGCTCCCTCTACAATTTTGAAAATCACCGGGAAAGGCCAAGTGCCCGCGTTACCAATATCTCCATGAACACGCGGAAACTTCGTGTCCAAGGTCAAGATGCCTAGTGCCGCTCCGTAAACAGTCTTGCCGGCGCGCGGCGCTGATTCATTAATTTTTTTTGTCATTTGCTCCGCAAAAGAATGAAGGTTACTACGAATTCGCATCAAATTAATGCGGATTTACTGATCAAGAGTACACGAACGCAGCGGGCTCGCCAAATAGGCTATAGTGGTTTGGGAAGCGTGTCTGCTTCTTATTTTTCATATAAAACGAAGGGATACAGCGCCGCTACGGCGATCAGTTTCCGACCGGCATAAAGCCCATCACGCTTTTGGTTGAGTCCGGATTATAGCACATTCGGACCCTTGTTGTGACCGTATTGTGACAGAATTAAGGCCCACCGCAGGGTAGCCAGCACGCTATCCTGCCTACTCTTTGAACTAGAAACTGCCAGTTCCAAGCGTAAGGAATAATCGAGCATGGAGGATCACTGAATGAATGAGCAACTGGAATTTCACAACGTAGAGGCAGCACCGATCCATGTGGCACCGTTCAGCCATGCTGTAGAATGCGATGGGTGGATACAGCTAACGGGCCAAATGCCCACCAACCCTAATGACGATGAAGCACCACTACCTGATGGTGTAGCGGGCCAGACCCGCCGGGTGATGGACAACCTAATGATTGTCCTCGAAGGAATTGGTTTAAGCCTTGACGACGTATTGTCATGCCGCGTCTACCTGACTGAATTCAAGCGAGATTACGCGGCGATGAACCGGGCCTATCAGAGTTATTTTCCGCCCGAGCGGTTGCCGGCAAGAACCTGCATCGGCGTGACTGGCTTAGCCCGCGATGCGCTGGTTGAAATCGATATGGTTGCACGGCGCTCTGCCAGGGCCTAAACCGCAAATAACTCCCAAGCCCTTATCTTTGACCGGTTCTACCTAGGCCTGACCTGACGGCTACCACAGGCCTCGCTATTGGTTTGGCTTAGTGTCACCCAGGGGCCCATGCCTCAATCAAATTTGCCAATGCTCTGCATCGAATGAATTTTATTTGCCACATCCTCTGCCCTCAGGTGGGTGTACCTGAACAACATCCTGGGATCCCTATGGCCCGATATCAAGGCGACCTCTGGGATTGACAAG
>Ga0187827_10001998_pt1 | contig 28577 bp, 28 predicted proteins | sample ETNtaG_39_FD_167969 | JGI IMG/M metagenome (GOLD analysis project Ga0187827, IMG submission 167969) | Marine microbial and viral communities from oxygen minimum zone, Eastern Pacific Ocean - ETNP2014_SV_150_PacBio MetaG (Illumina Assembly) | ecosystem: Environmental > Aquatic > Marine > Hypoxic...
CCCTCTACTGGGTAGATTCCTACGCGTTACTCACCCGTCCGCCGCTCGACGCCTGGGAGCAAGCTCCCATCGTTTCCGCTCGACTTGCATGTGTTAAGCCTGCCGCCAGCGTTCAATCTGAGCCATGATCAAACTCTTCAGTTTAATCTCCAAAGTGGTTATCGCTTTACTGCTGCCGGTACTACTTAATCCGGTAAAAACAACAACCACTAAACTTTTGCTCAAGATTTACAACTACTAGATCGACTCGATTCTTCTCAGCCTAGGCCGATAGGAATAGAGTCAAAGCTTAATTTTGAATAAATTAACGCAGTTGCTTACCTCGATATGATCCTGGATCCGAGAAAATCTCAAACCCGGAATCTAATTGCTTAGATCCCTGAATCTACCTCAACAAGCACCCACCTCTATTACTTGATCTACATTTTTAAAGAACAAAAAACCCCTGTGCCGTTCGACACAAAGCCGGCGTATTATACGTGTGTGAGGAAGTTTGGCAAGGATTAAATTGGGAAAATATCGAGAAATTATTTTGCTGGTTTTTTTCTTAAATTTCAATAACTTAAAAAATTAAACCTTTTCAGGTCTTTTTGACCAAATGGAACAGTTTCTTACCCCTGCGAATAACGAAGTATTTGCCGTTTAATGCCTTGCTATCGGATAGCTCGAAATCCGTAGAATCTACTACCTGACCGTTCACGCTTACGGCGTTATTTCCGATAAATTCCCGCGCCATCTTATTGGATTTGGCCAGTTCAGTGCTCACCAGCACCTCCACAATTGCCTGAGTCGGCCCCTCGAGTTCGGTACACGGCAGGCCATCGAGCGCCAGCTGCTCCAAATCATCGCCGGTGAGGCGGGAGATCTCCCCCGAAAACAGGGCCTCGCTGATGCGTGTCGCTGCCTCCCGGCCTACACTGCCATGTAACAATTCGGTCACCTCCCGCGCCAGGATTCCCTGAGCTTCAGGCCTGGCATTGGATTCCTTATCGCTTCGCTCAATCTCACTAATTTCGTCGATGTTGAGGAAAGTGAAGTATTTCATGAACTTATACACGTCGGCATCGGCGGTATTGAGCCAGAACTGGTAGAAAGCGTAAGGAGAGGTCTTGTTTGGGTCCATCCAGATGGTGCCGCTCTCGGTCTTACCGAATTTGGACCCATCAGACTTGGTGATTAGGGGAAAGGTTGCACCATAGACCTGAGTCTGATGCAGGCGCCGGGTGAGGTCGATGCCACCGGTGATATTGCCCCATTGATCGCTTCCTCCGATCTGTAACGTACAGCCATAGCGCTTGTACAGCTCCGAAAAATCGAAGGACTGCAGGATCATGTAGCTGAATTCCGTATAGGAGATTCCTTCTCCTTCCCGGCCTATGCGCTGCTTCACCGATTCTTTCTGAATCATGGCGTTCACAGAGAAATGTTTGCCCACATCCCGCAGGAAGCTCAGTACATCATAGTCTTTGGTCCACTCCAGATTATTCACCATGATGGCCGCATTGCTGCCAGCATCGAATTCCAGGAACTGGCTAAGCTGGGGTTTGATCCTTTCGACCCAGCTCTCAATAACATCGACCGAATTCAGCTGCCGCTCGGAATCCTTGAAACTGGGATCTCCGATCATGCCGGTCGCACCACCGATCAGAGCAATGGGTTTATGGCCTGCCAGCTGAAATCGCTTTAAGGCCAGTAACGGGACCATGTTGCCTATGTGGAGGCTCTCGGCAGTAGGATCGAAGCCGCAATACACGGTTCGGCTGTCACTGGAAAGGTGGGCCTTCAACTCATCCCCGCCAGCGAGCTGAGAAATCAGCTCCCGCCGTTCTAGATCACCGATAATGTCTGGGTTCGTAGTTGCCATCTGCCAGTCTCAACCCCAATACATACTAAGAAAATTGGCCATTTTGCCGACCCATGCCCTTAAGAACGCTCTATTCAGTCGTTGCTGCCATTCTGTGGGCGCCATTCGCTGAGCTGCGGAAAACGGCACTTTCAGCAGAAGTGCTCGTCTTAAGCAGTAAGCGAGGCCATCAGCAGTGGAAGCGGCGCCGTCGAACAGGCTAAAAAAGCGCTGATTTTACACCAGAACTGTGTCGAAGTACGCGAATACTGCGGTTGCCAAGCGAAAAAGGGCTTTGAAAAGACCATAGTATTGCTGTAGTTTTGCGCATTCGCACGAGCAAGGAATAAAAGTAGCTGATAAATATGGATTTTACTGAGATTTCGAAACAATTCACCGACAAATATTTTCCCAGGAACCACCTTTATATAGCTGGAGCCTTGAGTATCTTGTGTGTTCTGTTGATATTAATTCCCGGCGGCAAGGAAGAGGCCGCCGTTCCGGCTCAGACCACCCAGATACCCATACCGGTTACTTTCGTCAATGAAGAATCCGTTGCCAAGCGCGCTAATTTACCCAGCCGACAGTTGGTGCTCGAAGACTACGTAGTCACCGATGAGCCAGTGCTGGAAGACTACTTAGTCACCGATGAACCAGTACTCGAAGACTACTTAGTCACCGATGAGCCAGTGCTGGAAGACGTTACGCTATGGCAAAATATCGAAGTCGAAAGTGGCGACAATCTTTCTGCCATTTTCACTAAGGTCGGCCTTTCCGATCAGCAGCTATTTCGAGTGCTTAACAGTAGCGATGAGGCCAAGGTACTGAACCGCCTCTATCCGGGTTATCAGCTGGATTTTATGATTCCGGATGCCGGTGAGCTCGAACAGCTTCGTGTACTGAAGTCGCCGCTGGAAGGCTACCTGTTTACGCGCAACAACAATGACTATGAAGTTGAGCCCATTCTTAAAGAAGCGCAAATTCAACAGGCATTCAAAGTCGGTGAAATTGCCGACAGCTTGTTCATGGCAGGTCAACGGGAGCAGATTCCCGCGGTGCATATCATGGACATGGCGAATATTTTTGGCGGCGTGATCGACTTCATTCTCGATCCCAGGACCGGTGATCAGTTCAGCATTCTTTACGATGAACAGTATCTCGATGGCGAGTTCGTCGGTAACGGACAGATACTCACCACGCAATTTACCAACCAGGGCAAAAAATATACTGCCGTGCGCTATATAAATGAAGAAGGTGAAGCCGGCTACTACTCTCCTGAGGGAGAGAGCATGCGAAAGGCCTTCCTGAGAAATCCGCTGGATGTGTTTCGCATCAGCTCCAATTTCAACCCACGCCGGCGTCATCCCATTTCGAATACAATCCGCGCCCACAAAGGGACTGATTATGCCGCACCGGCTGGCACACCGATTCGTGCCACCAGCGACGGTAGAGTAACCCGGGCGTCCCGTTATGGCTCCTTTGGCAACCTGGTAATCGTTAAACATGCCGGTGGGTTTGAGACCAAGTACGCCCACCTATCCCGCTATGCTCGCGGCATCAGCCGCGGTGACCGGGTCAGGCAGGGCGATATTATCGGCTATGTAGGTGCAACAGGTGGCGCAACCGGGCCACATCTGCATTATGAATTCCTGGTCAATGGAGTTCACCAGAATCCCCGTACGATTCTTAACAAGCTACCCAAGGCAGTATCGATCGAGCCGGCAGAGATGGAGCGCTTCAACCAACAAACTGCAGGTCTGTTACTACAATTTGAAGAACTCAATACGTCACGCCTGCTGATACTCAATCAGCCCAGCGCTGATTAGTTAATAAATGGCAAAAACCGATTTCTACATTGGGCTGATATCCGGCACCAGTGTCGATGGTGTCGATTGTGCACTGGTGCAGTTCGACGGTGACCAACCAACCCTGCTGGACACGCTTTTCCTGGAGATGGATCAGTCTCTGCGGGAACTAATCCTTAAGTTATGCAATGGTGAACCCGTGACGCTGACCTCACTCGGAGAGGCAGACACGAGAGTTGGCCGCATATTCGCTGAGGCTGTAAAAGCCCTGTTGGAAAAAGTATCGATGCAGCCTTCTTCTATAAAGGCAATCGGTAGTCACGGCCAGACTATCTGGCATCAACCGCTTGGCGACTTTCCTTTCACGACTCAAATTGGCGACCCGAACACTATTGTCGAGCGGACCGGCATCATGACTGTGGCTGATTTTCGCAGACGGGATATGGCCGCGGGTGGTCAGGGCGCGCCTATAGCACCGCTGCTGCATCGCAACTGCTTTCGTGCCGAGCTTGACCGGGTTGTGATCAATATCGGTGGCATCTCCAATATCACTGTATTGCCGGCGGCAGGACCCTGCCTGGCGTTCGATACCGGCCCCGGTAATGTACTGATGGACTATTGGATTTACAAAAATCACAGCAGCACATTCGATGAGAATGGCGAGTGGGCGAAAACTGGTGTGGTTAATACTGAATTGCTGTCGGCACTGCAAGCAGAGGACTACTTCGACAAGCCCCATCCCAAGAGTACGGGTCGCGAGCTTTTCAACGGCACTTGGCTAGAAGAAAAACTGCGTGGCATGGAGGAAATTTCTGCTGTGGATGTGCAGAGAACCCTGGCAGAACTGACCGCAGTAACTGTTGTGAATGCAATCAACAACAATAGCTCCCCGCAACAGGTGTTTATCTGTGGCGGTGGCGTTCATAACAACTTTCTAATGGGAAGACTAGATGAGCTACTCGATGGCTGCGAAGTAGCATCGACGTCTAAACTGGGTATAGATCCCGATTGGGTCGAGGCGATAGCTTTTGCATGGATGGCGAAGATGGCCATCGAAGGAGAGGCAGTCGATACAGCAGCTTTTACTGGAGCTAGCGGCTCCGTGAAGCTTGGTGGAATTTATCAGGCTTGATGTCAATCTAGAAACCAAGCGCCACTAGTATCTAGTCTCAAGTTTCTAGTATCTGTTTTCGATCCCTAGATCGAAAATGAAGAGCCACATCCACAGGTGGTACTAGCCATCGGATTGTTGACAACAAATCGTGAGCCTTCGAGACCTTCTTCGTAATCGATCCTGGCGCCAATCAGATACTGATAGCTCAGCGGGTCGACCAACAGTGCCGCCCCCTTGTTTTCAATAATCGTGTCATCTTCGTTAATCGCTTCATCGAAAGAAAACCCATATTGAAAGCCAGAACAACCGCCTCCGGTAACAAACACCCGGAGTTTCAGATTGTCATTACCTTCCTCGGAAATAAGGCTGTGAACCTTCTCCGCCGCATTGTCCGTGAAGGACATGATAACCGGTTCTGCTGTTTGGACTACGGACATGAACGCTCTCTACTATTCTTTCTAATGGCCTTTCTACTATATGGGATCGTTACGATACGTTTAAACTGCCCCATTATCGCAATAACCTAGGGATATACTCAAGTATTAGTGGAAGGGGTTTAGTCTTTCTGCAGACTTGTCTGGTCGAATGGCAGCTGTTTCTTCTCGGCGGCGAGGCGCTTTGTCTCCGACAGGCTGGTGCCAATGTGCATGAGATTCCCATTGACCTCCGAACCCATCACCATCTCGATCAAATTGTAGTAAACGTTGCCAACCACGACAGCCTTGGCAGCCAGTTCAATATGAACGGCACATCGTACGTCTCCCTGCACCAGTCCGTTTACGATTGCTGAGGGTACACAGATTTCGCCTTCCACTGCACCTTTTTCAGCCACTCGAATGAGTGCTTTCGAATCATCTTCTGCGTAGATATTGCCTTTTACGTGGCCCTCGATTATCAATTCACCCGTAAAGTGAATGTCGCCGACTATTTCGGTTGCCTTGGATATCAACGTGTGCGCCAGGCTATTGGGCCTTTCTGTGTTATCGGCGGTTTTATTAAACATGAATCTATTCTCCTTCCGCTACCCAGCTAAAATCCTGGTCGAAATTTTTTTCCACCGGTGCGGTTTCAACTGCGGCGATCTGCACCCTCTCAGGAATGAATCCTTCGGGCAGCATCAGCTCGCCTTCTATATTCTGAAAATATTTGAAGCGTAATCTTATATCCAGCTGATCCTGTTCTTCGGAAATTTCCCGCAGCGGAACAATCACCAGCGCTTCATCTTGCCGACCCACCAGATTGACGTTCACATGCCCGGTCAAGTAGGTGTCCCCATCCGCGTCCTGCTGGCGCACCACTAATTTGTACCGGTAGATTTCAGGCCTTGTGGTTGCGTCAATATCGAGCTGACTGATTATCAAGCCGGTGTCTTCGACTTCTTCCGACACGACTTGTCGGTAATAGACTATGTCCTGTTCCAGTTGTGCGACACGATCCCGCAGACCACTGATAGTCGACAGCACTTCTTCATTAGCTCTCTGATCCATGACACTGGAGCGCTCAAAAATAGCGACCTGCCGAAGCAGTTCGGAATTTTCCACTTTTAGCCCATCCAGCTCCTGCCTGTCAGCCTGCTCAATCTGCTGGGTCAACATGGTTTGATAATAGCCGTATGCGAAGCCGCCCAGTGCAGCCGCTGGGACACCAAGCAGCAGCGCGACAATAAAAAACAGGCTCTGTCGCGGCCGATAAGGGACCACAACCATCTTTTCCTGCTTACTGCCTTTCACTACGTTTGGCACGAGGATCTCCCCGAATCTAAAGCTTGCTTGTTTGTCCGCTTCACGGCAGCAGCGCTATCCCTTCCAGCCCAGTCGTTTCTTGCAGCCCAAACATGATGTTCATGTTTTGAACAGCCTGTCCCGAGGCGCCTTTCACCAGGTTATCCACGGCAGACAGCACCACCACTGTGTCGGTGTCAGTCGAGTAAGTGACTGATATTTCACACTTATTTGAACCTTTCACGTCCCTGGTGGCGGGTAGAACGCCCGCCGGAAGCACGTCTACGAAGGGCTCACCAGCATACCCATCTTCAAAAATTGATTGCAACTGTTTAGCCGTAACGCTGAGGCCCGGTTTTACGGGTGCGTACAGAGTAGCCAGGATGCCTCGCACCATGGGTACAAGATGGGGAGTAAAAGTCAGCTTTACTGCGCTCTCGCTCACCAGGTTCAAGCCCTGGCATATCTCAGGATGGTGCCGATGACCGCTCACCCCATAGGCTTTGATGGATTCGGTGGCCTCACACAGCAAGTAGTCCTCTACCGCCTTACGGCCGGCACCGCTTACCCCCGATTTAGCATCGGCTATCAGTCGGTCACTGCTCACCAGCCCCTGCTCCAGGAGCGGGATAAATCCCAGCTGGATGGCTGTGGGGTAGCAGCCTGGCACGGCAACCAGTGCCGCTTGCCTGATCTGTTCGCGCTGAACTTCCGGCAAACCGTACACTGCATCCTTGACCAGTTCCGGACAGCTATGTGATGTCTTATACCATTGCTCCCAAAGGGCAATGTCTTGAATTCTGAAATCCGCCGACAGGTCAATAACTCTGACACCGCTGTCCAGCAGTGCTGGAACCGTATGCATCGCCACAGCATGGGGAGTTGCATAGAACACCACGTCACACTGGTTTAGCTGCTGTGAATCGGGAGCAGAAAATGGCAGGTCCAGGTGGCCTCGCAAATTAGGAAAGTGATCCTGCACACGCACACCTTGCAGCTCGCGTGACGTAATAACGCAAATCTCCACATCAGCGCGGGGCGTGAGTAAACGAAGCAATTCAATGCCCGTGTAACCTGTCGCGCCAATGATGCCAACCTTAATCAACTCATGCTCCAGCCTGTGTTTACTAACGGATTCGTCTCGATCTCAAACGGGGAGTTCCGCAACCACTAATGCGAAAGCCAGCATCCTGATTGCAGGGGAGAGTATCTTACCTGCGCTAGCCGAAATTGCAATAAATGAAGCCATTTCATTGCGTAAAATCAATAGCTTAGATGAGCACAGTGCTTACGCCAAGACATCAATGAGGAGCTGTGATAGCTTTTCATTTCTGTTTCTGGGAATCGAAAATGCTCTGGGTAAAAGCGTTCCACATTATCTTCGTAGTCTGTTGGTTTGCCGGCTTGTTCTACCTTCCCCGCTTATTCGTTTATCACGCTATGAGTGAAGACCAGATCAGCCAGGATCGCTTCGTCATCATGGAGCGAAAGCTGTTCTGGGCGATTACCACTCCCTCGGCTGTGGCTGCGGTATTTTTTGGTGGCTGGCTACTGATCGATAATTGGAGTTATTTCATGGCCTGGTGGTGGATGCATGCCAAGCTGGGATTGGTGGCCTTGCTCATAGCGCATCATGTTTATTGCTGGTGGTACATGATGAAACTACGGGAGGACTCCAAGACCAAGACGCATGTGTTTTTCCGTGTATTTAATGAATTACCGGTTTTCATGTTAATAGGTGCCGTCATCCTGATAGTTGTAAAGCCCACTTTATAGTTACTCGCTTTTACGAAGTAGAATTCTCAACATGATTGCAAGCAAACCCTCTGTCATGTGTTTTTCCGGTCTCGATCCGACCGGTGGAGCCGGGCTGCAAGCCGACATCGAGACGCTGTTCAGCATTGGCTGCCACTGCGCGCCAATTGCCACGGCTTTGACCGTCCAGAATACTCAGAATGCCATTAGCATGACCGCCACCGAGCCGGCATTGCTCGTACAACAGGCACGAGCCATTTTGGAAGATATGTCAATCCAGTGTTTCAAGGTCGGCCTAGTCGGTAGTGTCGAATCTATCGAAGTACTGCATACCCTCATTAAAGACTACCCGGGCATTCCTGTCGTAGTGGATCCAATTGCGATCGCCGGTGGAGGTTATGAATTTGGCGGAACCGAGGTACTGGAAGCCACGCGCGATCTACTGTTGCCGCTCGCCACTGTGATGACACCCAATACGGATGAAATCAGAGTGCTTGCCCCGACTGCCGATACCCTGGATGCCTGCGCCAATGAGCTGCTGGACCTGGGTTGTCAACACCTGCTACTCACCGGCACCCACGCCCAGACTGAGGGTGTAATTAATCGTCTCTATTCCATACATCAGGATATCGCCCTGTTCAATTGGCCGCGGTTGGAGCACAGCTACCATGGCTCAGGTTGCACCCTGGCTGCAGCAATTGCCGGTTATCTGGCACATAAGCTGAACATTCACGATGCCATCCAGCAGGCCCAGCGATTTACCTGGGAATCACTAAGCCATGGTTATCGGATGGGTTTCGGTCAACACTTGCCAAATCGCAGCTACTGGAACAAACAGAAACTCTAAATGAAACTCAGTGGTGTCTATGCAATCGCCGACGACGAGCTGCTGGCCGGTCGTAATATCCATGACTGCGTAACGGCCGCACTGCAAGGGGGTGTAGGCATAGTGCAGTATCGCTGTAAATCTCGTTCATTTCATGAGCGTGTTTCACTAGCGTCTGATCTATTGAATCTTTGCCAACAGTGGCAAGTGCCGCTAATCATCAACGATGATGTTGCACTGTGCAAAACCATCGGTGCCGATGGTGTGCATCTGGGCGACGATGATGTACCCCTGCTTGAGGCGCGTGAACGATTGGGCAGCAATGCCATCATCGGCATTACCTGCCATGCTTCGATAAGCACTGCAAAAACAGCAGAAGCCGCTACTGCCGACTATGTCGCATTTGGTCGTTTTTATCCGTCCAACACCAAACCCGCAGCGCTGCCTGCAGAGATAGAGATACTTAACCTAGCGCGGGCGACACTGTCTATTCCAATAGTTGCTATTGGAGGCATCAATGCGGAAAATGGCGCGGCATTAATCGAGGCGGGTGCCGACATGCTCGCGGTAGTACACGCCATTTTCGGAGCCGAGGATATCGACGCCAGTACGCGCCGACTCGTAGAACTCTTCGAAAACTAATCGGCAAGCCGTAAAATAAAGAAAACAGGATTGCGCTACATGAAGCGCGCGAGAAACATGCAAAGAGATCAATCCAGACAATTATACGAACAGGCTCTCAAGTTTATCCCCGGTGGAGTGAATTCTCCGGTGCGAGCCTTCAAAGGCGTCGGCGGTAATCCACTCTTTTTCAAGGCCGGTAGTGGACCTTACTTGATTGACGCCGACGATAACCAGTACGTGGACTACGTAGGTGCATGGGGACCTTTAATACTGGGTCATTGCCACCCCGCGGTAGTCTCGGCATTGCAGGAGCAACTGGAAAAAGGTCTGGGCTACGGTGCTTCCACCGAAGCCGAAATCAAGATAGCCAGCAAGATCTGTGAACTGATGCCTTCCATCGAACAGATCCGCCTGGTGACCTCCGGCACAGAAGCCACCATGAGTGCGATTCGCCTGGCGCGTGGATACACCGGGCGAGACGAGATCGTAAAGTTTGAGGGCTGCTACCACGGCCATGTGGATGGTCTACTGGTCAAGGCAGGTTCGGGTGCGCTCACGCTGGGCGAGCCGGACTCACTAGGAGTTCCGAAAGCCTATACCGACCTGACCCACGTGTTACCGTTCAATGACGCAGAAGCGGTAGAGCGATTCTTTGCCAAGCACGGTGAACAGCTTGCCTGTGTAATTGTCGAGCCGGTGGCCGGTAATATGAACTGCGTGCCTCCTGCACCCGGCTTTCTCGAGACGCTGCGTGCGCATTGCACCGAACATGGCAGCGTGTTGATTTTCGATGAGGTTATGACCGGATTCAGGGTGGCGCTGGGTGGCGCACAATCTGTGTACGGAGTGACCCCCGATCTCACCACCCTTGGCAAGGTCATCGGCGGCGGACTTCCCGTGGGAGCCTTCGGTGGCCGCAAGTCGATCATGGACTGCATCGCCCCCAACGGAGCGGTATACCAGGCCGGTACACTGTCTGGGAGTCCCCTGGCGGTAGCCGCTGGTCTGGCGATGTTACAGACCATCAGTACAACGGGTTTCTATGAGATCCTGAATAACAAAGCTCAGCAGCTAGTCGCGGGTTTCTCAGAACGTGCCGATGCTGCTGGCGTTCCCTTCACAACCAATCAACTGGGGGGCATGTTTGGTTGCTTCTTCAGCGAGGCAGACCAGGTCTCCCATTTTCCCCAGGTCATGGAGTGTAATGTTGAACACTTCCAGAAATTCTTCCATTGCATGCTTGATAATGGAGTGTACCTGGCACCTTCAGCATTCGAAACAGGTTTCATCTCCTCAGCTCACGACGATGAGGCGATTCAGATTAGTTTAGATGCTGCAGAAAAAGCCTTTGCCGCAGTGAAAAGTTGAGCAACTGATCAGGGACCCTCTGAACAAGCAGGAGTAGTAAATGGCGAAGTACAATGTTTATGGTATCGGTAATGCCCTGGTCGATAAGGAATTCGAAGTCGATGAGTCTTTCTTCCAGAATCACAACATTGAAAAAGGTGTGATGACACTGGTTGCCCATGAACAACAGGATCACCTGTTAAATCTATTAACCGCAACCTCCGGCGTTAAAAAGCAGGCCGGTGGTGGCTCGGCCGGCAACACACTCTATGCCCTGAGCCAGTTTGGTGGCCACGCCTACTTCGCCTGCAAAGTCGCCAATGATGAGACTGGCGATTACTACCTCGAGCAACTTGGTCATCATAATATCGACACGAGCATTGGCAGTCGCGAAAGCGGCATATCCGGTCGTTGTCTGGTCATGATAAGTCCCGATGCAGAAAGAACCATGCACACCTACCTGGGTATTTCAGAATTTCTCTCTATCGATGAGCTCGATTTCGAGAATGTGCGTCAATCCGATTACATCTATATCGAGGGCTATCTGGTGACCTCGCCCACAGCGAAATCCGCAATCATCGATCTCAAGAGATTCGCCGAGAAGAGCCACATCAAGACAGCCATGACATTCTCCGATCCCGCCATGCTGGAGTACTTCAAAGACGATGTGAATGATGTGCTGGGCGATGGAGTGGATTTGCTGTTCTGCAATGAGCAGGAGGCCCTGTTATGGTCTGGTGTGGATAAGCTGGACAAAGCCTGCAAGTTGATGCAACAGAAAGCCAGGACCTTTGCCATCACGCGCGGTGCAAACGGTGCATTGCTTTACGATGGAAGCGAATACATAAGTATCGAAGGCAATAGGGTAAACGCGATCGACACCAATGGTGCAGGTGACATGTTTGCAGGCGCGTTTCTCTACGCGATCACCCGGGGTGAGGATTTCGAAACGGCTGGAAAATTGGCAAGCCTCGCCTCGGCAAAAGTGGTGTCACAGTTTGGCCCGCGGCTTGAAGCGGAGCAGCACCGTGAAATTGTAAGACAGAGTTTGAATTCTAGCTAAGCGCCGAAACCGTCTACGAATTTCTTGACACCATCGAACCAGGACGACTTCTTGGGAGATTGCTTCTTCCCCTCCGCCTCGTGAATAGTTTGAAATTCTTCCATGAGTTCCTTCTGCCGTTTGGTCAGATGCACGGGTGTTTCGACGATCACTCTACACAATAGATCGCCATTGCCTCCCCCCCGAATTGGAGCGACTCCCTTGTGACGCAATCGAAACAACTTGCCGGTCTGGGTTTCCGCCGGAATCTTTAACTTTACCCGGCCATCTAGTGTCGGTACTTCCAACTCGCCGCCAAGTGCCGCGTCTGAAAAGCTGATGGGAATCTCGCAGTGCAGGTCCCGTCCGTCACGCTGAAAAATTGCATGGCGTCGTACAGCCATCTCGACATACAGGTCTCCAGGTGGACCGCCATGGGTGCCCGCCTGGCCTTCACCAGTAAGACGAATCCGGTCACCCACATCGACACCTGCTGGAACCTTCACAGACAGTGTCTTGGTTTCTTCGACATTGCCGCGCCCATGGCAGGTATTGCAGGGGGCGGTGATTTGCTTGCCAGCACCCTGACAACGTGGGCAGGTTTGCTGCACCGAGAAGAAGCCCTGCTTCATGCGCACCTGATGACCGTGCCCCCCACAGGTGGTGCAATCGACTGCCTTGGAGCCGGGTTTGGCACCGCTGCCGTCGCAGGCCTCACAATTAACAGTGGTGGGTATGCGGATCTTTACCGTGGTGCCTTTTACCGCATCCTCGAGGGTGAGATCGAGGTTGTAACGTAGATCTGCTCCCTTGCGAACGTGACTGTGTCCACCTCGGCCACCGCCGAAAATATCGCCAAAGATATCTCCAAAAATGTCACTGAAATCCGCGTTGCCCGCACTGGTCTGACCTTCCACACCAGCATGGCCAAACTGATCATAGCGCGAGCGCTTCTGAGAGTCGGACAGTACTTCGAAGGCTTCGTTGGCTTCCTTGAATTTGTCTTCAGCAGACTCGTCATCGGGATTACGGTCAGGATGGTGCTTCATGGCCACGCGTCGGTAGGCCTTCTTTATATCGGCTTCCGACGAGCCACGTTCGACCCCTAGCACATCATAGTAATCACGCTTGGACACTGGGTAGTTCTCTTATGTTTATCTCTATTTATAATGCACGGTCAAATAAAGTACCACTGTGCATTTCAGCTCTTTTGTTCTAGACGCCAGAAACTAAGCCGCAGCTGAGCGGCTTAGTTTCTGGCGTGAAAATCGATCTTTGCTTTAGCCGCTTACTTATCTTCTTCTTGCGCTTCTTCCTTAACTTCTTCTTTCGCTTCTTCCTTCACTTCTTCAAACTCTGCATCGACAGCTTCATCGTCTGATGAGCCATCACCTGGGCCTCCAGCTCCACCTGGTCCGGCCGCGCCATCAGCATCGCCACCCTGGGCTTGCGCCTCGGCATAGAGCTTTTCTGCCAGATTCGTTGATGCGTCTGTCAGGTCCTTGGTCTTGGCTTCGATCTCAGCCTTGTCATCATTCTTGAGAGTTTCTTCCAGAACGGTGATAGCATTATTAATGGCATCCTTTTCTTCATCGGTTGCCTTGTCGCCAGCCTCTTCCAGGGTTTTCTTGGTGGCATGGATTAAACCATCGGCCGTGTTACGCGCCGTAATGAGTTCCTCGAACTTCTTGTCATCAGCCGAATGCGCCTCTGCATCTTTGACCATCTGCTCGATCTCGCCATCGGACAAACCACTTGATGCCTTGATGACAATCGATTGTTCTTTGCCAGTCGCCTTGTCTTTGGCGGACACATTCAGAATACCGTTGGCATCCAGGTCGAAGGCCACTTCGATCTGTGGCATGCCGCGTGGCGACGGAGGAATGTCGGACAGATCGAACCGACCCAGCGACTTATTCTGAGCCGCCTGTTTACGTTCGCCCTGCACTACATGGATCGTCACTGCAGTCTGGTTATCATCGGCTGTGGAGAATACCTGCGTCTTCTTGGTTGGAATCGTGGTGTTCTTATCGATCAGATTACTGGCGACACCGCCGAGGGTCTCAATGCCCAGTGACAGTGGAGTCACATCCAGCAACAACACGTCAGTCACATCGCCTGACAGCACTGCCGCTTGAATCGATGCACCAACCGCAACTGCCTCATCGGGATTGACATCGTGTCGTGCTTCCTTGCCGAAGAAATCGGCAGCCTTCTGTTGCACCAGTGGCATGCGGGTCTGCCCGCCGACCAGGATCACATCATCGATCTTGGACACATCCAGATCGGCGTCTTGCAAGGCAATCTTCACCGGTGTCAGGGTTTTATCCACCAGATCTTCAACCAGTGATTCGAACTTGGCACGGGTGAGTTTTTGCACGAGGTGCTTCGGGCCGCTTGCGTCAGCCGTAATATAAGGCAGGTTTACTTCGGTTTGTTGCGTTGAAGACAACTCGATCTTGGCTTTCTCTGCTCCCTCTTTCAGCCGTTGCAGCGCCAGTGGATCGTTGTGTAAATCCATTCCGGTTTCTTTCTTAAACTCGTCAGCAAGATAGTCGATCAGGCGAAGATCAAAGTCTTCACCACCGAGAAATGTATCTCCATTGGTGGAGAGTACTTCGAAAGTGTGCTCACCGTCAGTCTCGGCAATTTCGATAATGGAGATATCGAAAGTACCACCACCCAGGTCATAGACTGCCACGGTGGAATCGCCACTCTTCTTGTCCATGCCGTAGGCCAGTGCTGCCGCCGTAGGCTCGTTAATGATTCGCTTCACGTCGAGACCGGCGATCTTGCCGGCATCTTTGGTTGCCTGCCGTTGAGAGTCGTTGAAATAGGCAGGTACGGTAACAACGGCTTCCTTGATTTCCTCACCGAGGTAATCTTCAGCAGTCTTCTTCATCTTCATTAAGATCTGAGCGGAAATCTGCGGCGGTGACATCTTTTCACCGTTGGCCTGTACCCAGGCGTCACCGTTATCGGCTTCGATTATCTCGTAGGGCACCATCTTGATGTCCTTCTGCACGACATCGTCTTTATACTGCCGACCGATAAGACGCTTGATGGCGAACAGGGTATTGCTCGGATTTGTAACAGCCTGGCGTTTGGCCGGCTGGCCCACCAAAGTTTCCCCCTCACCGCTATAGGCAATGATGGAGGGTGTAGTGCGATCTCCTTCCGTGTTTTCTATGACTTTGGATTCACCGCCATCCATCACTGCAACGCAGGAGTTGGTGGTTCCCAAATCAATACCAATTATCTTACCCATCTTTAAATCTCCGCTTATTTCCTAGCTGCAAGCCGCTGTTTATTCGGCTTTGCCCTGTGTCTTCAATATTGGCCCAAACCGGCTGTTTTCAAGGGCTCAGGGCTAAATTCCGCGTTTTGTAGGGTTAATCTGATGCAGATTCCTTCGACACCATTACCATGGCCGGCCTGATCACCCGACCATGCAGCGTGTAGCCTTTCTGCATGACTGCAACCACCGTATTGGGTTCGACTTCCGGGTTCTCCTGAATCGACATGGCCTGGTGCAGTTGGGGATCGAACGGCTCTCCCATCGGATCCACCGCGACTATCTGAAACTTGCTGAAACAGTCCGTAAAACTCTTCAGCGTCAGGTCCACACCCTCATAAATGGCCTTTACCGCCTCATCTTCGTGTTTAGACGCTGCCTCCAGGGACCTTTCCAGGTTATCCATGACAGCGAGTAGCTCAGAGCTAAATCGTTCCTGCCCGTACTTGTGGGCCTTTTCAATATCCTGCTCGGTGCGCCGGCGCAGATTCTGCATCTCAGCCTTTACGCGCAACAGGTCATCTTTGGCTTGATGAGCCGCTTCCTCGGCTTCAGCCAGTTTCTCCAGAGCCGCCTCCAGAGACAATTCCCCATCGGATTCCGTGTCTGGCTGGGTTGGCGACTCAGCGCCATTTTCCGCTCCATCTACCGGTTCAGATTCGGGAGCTTGCTCCTGTTTCTGCGTTTTTACTTCAATCTCATCTTTTGGAGTCTGCTTACTCATGCCTTCCCCTGGTGGTGCAGTTCAGTATTTCTTAGTCTTTCAGTCAGTTAAGTCGCTGCGACACATTAACTCTAGCAATGAGCGCAATATGGGGTCTGGAGCAGCATTTTCAAGCTGTCTGGGGCGAGTTTTTACAGAATTTCCGCCTGTCTCTCAAATAAGGACTGCAAGCTCGACAGGGAGTGTTCGTTGGGAGCGCGTGTACTGCCTCTAAAAGGGCCAATTAACTGCCTTTGTGTGGTGCTATCCAATATACTTAAAAGCCATGCTACAGCAGCTTTCCATTCAGAATTACGCCACCGTAGACAGCCTGGATATCGAGTTCAAAGCCGGAATGTCGGTCATCACCGGAGAAACTGGTGCGGGCAAATCGGTGATACTCGGGGCGCTCGGTTTGGCCCTCGGCGACCGAGCAGACAAGACTGTCTTGCGGGGAGGTGCCAACAAGGCGGATATCTGTGCTCAATTCGATGCCTCAGGCATTAGGGTTGCACAACACTGGCTGACAGATAACGATCTTCAGTCCAATGATGATTCCGGGTCCTGTATGCTGCGCAGAGTCGTGAACAGTGACGGGCGCTCGAAAGGCTATATCAACGGTTCGCCGGTCACTATGGCAAACCTCAAGACACTGGGGGAGATGCTGATCGATATTCACAGTCAGCATGAGCATCAGTCCTTACTGCAGCGATCGACTCACCAACGTCTGCTCGACGATTCCGGCGTCGATAAGAAACTATTGGGCCAGCTTCATTCGTCCCAGAAGCAGTGGCAACAAAACTTCCAGAAGATCCAGGAATTGAGCCGGCAGTCCGAAGAGTACTCCGCACAAAGTCAACTACTCGCCTATCAACTTTCGGAGCTCGATGAACTAGCAATCGACGACAACGAAGCGACTGACCTAGAAACAGAGTTCAAATCACTTAACCATGCAGACGAAATAATCTCGTCTGTCCAAACAGCATTAGACCTGTGTAACGAACGTGATGATCAAAATGTCACAACGCTCATGAACCAGGCCATTGCTGTGCTTAAAGATCTTTCGGAGAAAAACGAGCAGGTACGCAATATCATTCAGTTGATGAAGACAGCCGAAATACAACTCAATGAGGCGGTCTCAGATTTACATGCCTTTCATGAAAGTTTCGACGCGAATCCTCAGCGGCTGGAACAGGTCAATACAAGACTGAGCGAGCTGCACGCAATTGCGCGTAAGCATCGCGTTAAACCGGAACAACTGAGTGAAGTAATTGCTTCGCTGCGCCAACAACTCAGCCGAATTCAAAACAGCGATGAAGAATTGGAGCAACTGCAAGCCAACGATGCCTTACTGAGAAGCCAATACCTGAAGATAGCCACAGACGTGAGCGCACAGCGAAAAGCTGGCGCCATCAAACTGGCGAGCCAGGTGAATACGCAGCTACATCAGCTGGGCATGCCCGATGCCGAATTGGAAGTTTGCCTGCAAGCTGATAACAGTGAGCATCCCTCGGAGCATGGGCTGGAAATCGTTGAGTTTCTCATCTGTACCAACCCGGGACAGGCTCCCGGCCCGCTAAGAAAGATAGCATCCGGCGGAGAGCTTTCACGTATCAGCCTGGCTATTCAGGTTATTACCGCACAGACCTCACAGACACCAAGCCTGGTATTCGACGAGGTCGATGTTGGCATTGGTGGCGATATCGCCAAAGTGGTCGGTGGGTTGTTAAGAGAATTGGGGGAGAGAACCCAGATCCTTTGTGTCACTCACCAGGCCCAGGTGGCCGGTCAGGGTCACCACCATTTTCTGGTGAGTAAGCACATCAGTAGCAATTCCAGCGTGACGCAAATCGATGCGCTGAAGGCTGAAGACATTGTGAGAGAAGTCGCCCGTATGCTGGGCGGCGAAGAAGTCAGCGATGAGTCACTGGCACATGCCGAGCAGATGGTGGCGTCTAAATAGGGATTTCAGAACAACTGCTTCTGACAGCTCTTGCAGATTCCGTACAGATACAAACTATGACCGGTAATCTTGAAGCCAACTTTTCCAGTGATCTTCTCTTGCTGTTTCTCGATCACTTCATCAAAAAATTCTTCCACGCTACCGCAGATATTGCAGACGATATGGTCATGATGTTCCACGGATGTCATCTCGAACACTGAGGTTCCACCCTCGAAATGGTGGCGCATGACCAGACCCGCCGATTCAAACTGCGTCAACACTCGATAAACCGTGGCCAGTCCGACATCCTCATCCGCTTCGATCAATGCCTTATAGACATCTTCCGCACTAAGATGTTTAGTAGTGGAACTTTCGAGAATCTGAAGAATCTTTACTCTAGGGAGCGTTACTTTGAGACCGGCCTTGCGTAGCTCCTTGTTTTTTGTAGCCATATTAATTTCTCATTTGTGCAGGGAATTACGGCGTAGTAGCAGTAGTATAATCGCAGGTTATTGGCTTAGCCCCCTTTAAATGGGATGTTTTCCTGCTATGGGTTGTAGGGTATTATGCCCGCTCGCCCTGTCCTAGGAAAGAGCCGCGTGGCACAAGTAACAAGCCCCAAATAGCGAAGTATATGTCTGGAATCACTAGAAAAGTTTGTATATCCCTACTGTTTGTAGGCGTAAGCGCCTGTAGCAATATCGGCTCCATGGATTTCCCTGGCGTTTATAAGATCGGCATCCCTCAAGGCAACATCATTACCCAGGAGATGGTCGACCAGCTGCGTCCAGGCATGACCAAGCGGCAGGTAATCTTCGTAATGGGAACACCGCTGGTCAGGGATCCTTTTTACCAGGATCGCTGGGACTATATCTACAGTTATCAGCCCGGTGGGGGCGATCGCGGTCAGGAGCGAATCACCGTGTTTTTTGCCGATGATCAGCTGATCAGTTTTTCCGGCGATTTTGTACCCTCAGACGTCGCCGCCACTGACGCTAATGCCGATAACAACTAGTACTCCCACCTCACACCAAGCCTGAACCCGCGCCCTGCTTCCGGAGCGATGTTCTTCAGAAAAGAAGCATGGTTGCGAATCTCTTCGTCCAGCAGATTGTCGCCCCTGACAAATAATTTGATGTCGCTGCCGTTGCTGAGAGCCCAATGACTATCCGCGTAGATCGACACCAGCGTGTGCCCGTCAGTCGGAATTTCCAGAGAGCCAACATCGTCCTGTTCCGATATTCGTGTAGCATGCAGATGCACACTCCAATTGTTGCCGAAATAGCGCAACTCGGCACCTAGCTTGGATGCCGGAATGCGCGGCACATCTCCACCACCTTCGAATCTGGCTTTTACTATGTCTCCAAAGAAGCTCAGTACCAGATTTCCCGCGGGGCTTCGTATCAGGTCGAACGACACCTCTGCTTCCTGTCCCCGAAATGTAGCATCCCCGGCAAGGTAAGAAGCGATGGGCTTTCCCTCGAACGATTCGGCGCTCACATCGAGAAAAATATAATCACTGATCTCGTTATAGTAGGCGCTGAATTCGCCTGTGATAATCCCGGAATGCTTTCGAAGACCAAACTCGAGGTTATTGGATGACTCTTTGTCCAGGGATGTATTGCCAATTTCCAGAAGGCCGGTGGCAGCGTGAGCCACCAGGTCCTCATTGCTTGCTGACCGGCTGCAGCTCGATGTAGACCTATTCGATTACAGCTCTTCTACCGTCGCCGCGCGTTCTGAGTGAGTAATGCCAAACAACACATTGGACTCATCGCTAAGATCGTAGAGCAAGCTGGCGCTTAGACTGGAAGACGTCTCTGAGTAATCGCAACTGCCACCGGGATCCACCTTGCTGCGTTCAACTCGAATACCGAACTCTCCGACGAGTTGATTGCGCCGAAATCGTTCCACACCGAAGATCCCCACCGCCCCCAGGTCTGACCTGGGTATAAAGGCATCTACCCCAATTGCACTGAAGTTCGTCTGAGAGAAATGTATACCCCACACGCCTTCCCGCCCGCTGTCGTGTACATGGTTCAGCGTTATGCGACCCTCGAGCCCTTGATTATCGAATACGGTGCCAATAAGTCGGGCTCCACCCGGTGGAATCTCTACCTCTTTGTGTTCATAGTCTGTGTAGCTGATACCGGCGCGGATGTGATCGATCTAGCCATCGGCGAAGTTGTACTGACCTTTGAAATCGTAGCGGGTCTGATCCAGTTGCACACGTATCGCTGGATCTGCTTCCGCAAGAGTCGCCTCATGTAAGTGATTGCCCGGTGGCAATCCATATTCGCTTTCCATATCAGCAACTGAAAAACCGAGGAAGCCCTCGTCACCTATATAGGAGAATCCCAGCGTGGCACCTTCGGCTTCGCCATCGGAGTTGCCGATATAGCCACGGGTGTTTTCGAGTTCGGTTTCTTCGTTTCCTGATGCGGGCTCTTCACCATGAAGCATTACGATCAATTGCTCTACTGCCTCCATAGCTTCCTCATCGATGGCTTGCCCATGAATTTCTACATTTTCGTTTTTTCGTTTAAATGCATCCAGGTGAAATCCGAAAGAGCCTGAGGCGGTCTCTAGCTTCAGTACTGTCTTATTCTCATCGTTCACCGTATTGTGGCTTTGTTCAACAAGAATTTGGGCTTGATCAACAAGCCGTTCAGGAATTCGCCCATCAATGACGTTTATCACGCCTCCGATAGCACCGCTGCCATATAATAAAGCTGATGGCCCCCTGAGGACCTCAAGGCGTTCGGCGAGTGCTGCTTCTACACCACTGGCATGGTCAGGGCTAATATTTGAGGCGTCAGTAAGAGCAATACCATTCTGGAGTATGCTGACTCGGTTGCCGGACTGCCCACGAATTATTGGCTGGCCAACACCGGTACCGAATGAAGCATTACTAACCCCGACCTCATTACGCAGAGTTTCACCGAGGGTGTTAGCCACTTTCTCGCGCAGGGCTTCACCGGACAGGATACCAATGGGTAATGCAGTCTCTGCCTCAGACTCAACAAAGGGTGCGGTTACTACAATTTGTTCCAGGCGGTCTTCGACATGCACCTGCTCTGCGGCCAAGCCAAGATTGGGTAATCGAAGCATGGAGCAATACAGACTTAAACATGTATAGATTAAGAATCGCGATATTGTCATCGCTTCCTTCTGCAAAATTTAGTGAACAAGCGGATTACAAAATCGTGAAAGCCTCATCCGTCAAATTCAGGCGTTGAGAATCACGAAAATACAGCAGCGTGAAGACGCGTATCAGCTTGCAGGAGGACCTCTGGGAGGTGCTGAATAAACGACAAGAAACGGAACCGGTGTCAGGATCGATGAATAATACGTTAAAGGGCTATTAACAAAGGTCTCAGGGCCATTATCAAGAATCGCATCGCCGCTGGAGCCGAATTTGAGACAGATCTCTCAATCAAACTGCGACTGTAGATTGCCGTCATGGTTATGTACCAGGTAACCGCTCTGAGCAATAACCGGCAACAGACATAACGCTACTGTAGCCGGTAGGCGATAAACGTTGGCAAGCCAGTTGTTACTGATTAGTTGAAGTAAAAGCGGTCTCATCTCTACTCAATTCGTAGCTCTCAGCCTCATTGCCAGTCGCCAGCAACCCGGAATATTGCAATTCCTGACAGATCCGTCAAGTTGGGCTGGTAGATTACTACAGCCTGGTGCTTAACTCCTCCACCGCTGTCAGGCCGACGATATCGTGTGCCAGCAGGTGCAGGTCCTGGCGGGTGACACCTGGCAAGGCATCGGCGAGAGTTTGCAGGTGAATTTCTTCCTGGGCACGCCGCTCATCCAAAAATTCACCGGCATTGGCAGGAGCGCGTTTGTTAACCACCAGGCAATCGACGCTTATACCTGTCTGCTGAAGCAGTTCATGCAACTCGATGGTTTCGAGCACCGGTAACCGCTCGGCGGCTAATACGATAACAAACGAAGTCAGATCCGGGTCAGCGATTTTGTCACGCAGATGCACGAACTTGTTACGACGCCGAAGCAGTATCTGTCTGATCTTACTTTCTCGTTGCTTCTCTTCCTGATCCGCCCCGCCAATGGTTTTGTCTTCCATGCTGGAGTCACTTCCCAAGCCTCTTACGATGTCGGCGAATCGATCTGCCTTCTCCCGGCGTTGAATCAATCCTTCAGTCCAGGCTGACATCATCTGTGGCAGCACCATTAATCGCGCCGTATGCCCGGATGGCGCCGTATCGAAAATGACCAGGTCATACTCTTCCACACCTGTTTCGACGACTTCTGCAATACGTTCCAACAAAGCTGCCTCTTGCATACCGGGCGCGTCCCGGGACAGGGACATGTGCTTGTCAATCTCGCCGTGTTGGTTTGCCGGCATCAGCTGGTACAGCGCGCTGGACACCTCTCGCATATGTGCTTCAACGGTCGATTTTGGATCCAGCTCCAACGCATCCAGCCCGGCAGTAATACGCACCGCTTGGGCGCCAATGGGCCTGTCAAACAGATGGCCAAGATTATGCGCGGGATCCGTTGATACCAGTAACACCCTGGCGCCTTCGTTGGCGCGGGCGATCGCTGTGGCTGCGGATACAGTCGTCTTGCCGACTCCACCTTTGCCCCCGAAGAACAGTATCTTTTTTGAACGCGCGAGATCTAGCAGCAACTTATATGATCCAGGGGTGACCGTTCCATACCCATACGCGTATGCCAGTCGTGGAATCGATCATAAACAATAGGCAGTAATTCCATCGTGTAGTAGGCGGCAGGATTGGGTACGCCGAGGCTCTCGGCGAATACCAGCAGCATGAACAGATCGTCTTCATCGCGTTGCGCGCGCGCGAACGAGCGGCGATAGGGGGCCACATAATACTCGTGCAGGCCCCGCTCAATTTTCTTGAGCAGGCTGTCTTGTTTGGGCGACTTCTTGTTGTCTTTCTTGACCATGGTACATTCCGGCTAGTGACTTATTATGCGGTAAGCGCCAGTCCAGTTAAAGAGACCATCCACTCTTTCCAATTCCAGATCAAAACAAGACAGCATCGCTGCTACCTCATTTATCTGATTTCACTTTTTCCGCCCGTTTCAAACGAGCCTGCTTGGGATCGATAAGCAAGGGACGATAAATTTCCACTCGATCTCTGACCTGTAAAACGTACTCTCTAGGAACGGCTCTGGTCTTGCCGTCGAGCAGGCTTGAGAAAATACCCATCGGGTCGTTTCCCGGATCGATGCTCGCAAACTCATCGGCTATCTTCGACAACAGTACAGCCTCGTAGGCCGTGGTTCCGACAGGCACTTCCAGCGCCACAATCAATTGCTTCTCGGGCGTGCCGTAGGCGACTTCGACGCAGAGTGTCTCTGCAGAATCTTCAGGGTCGATATTCATCAGCCATAGACCTGTTGGGCACGACTCACCAGTGAACCGACCAGATTGTTGGCCGAGCTGCTGAACAGTTTTTGGGCGGCAAAATCCATCAACCCGAATCCGAACTCGAATTCCATGGAGAAAGACACCTTGCAGGCGCTTTCCGTCAGCGCGTCGAATGTCCAAACCGCACTGAAGTTCGAAAAATTACCTTTCACCAGATTCATGTCGATTGATGATGGCCGATTAAGAATATTGCGGGTGGTGAAACAGTGGCTTACACCCGCCTTGGACAGACAAAGTTCCCCAACGAGTTCTGCTTCTGACTGACTCTTCACCGATGCCGAAGAGCAACCCTGCATAAACTTTGGATACTGTTCGATATCATTAACCAGATCGAACATCTGTTCTGCCGAGTATTCGACTAGAGCACTGCGCTGGATTGTAGTCATGACAGAATTAAATTCAGGCGAAGTAAATTTGCGCCACTGTGCTGGTAAACACCACCAGTAGCACGACAGGTATTAGAGTGCCGAGAGAAAAATTGATGTATTTCTCCAGCAGGGAACCACTGTAAGCGGCGTCGCCGATTTCCAATTCCGACTTCAGACCACTCACCTTCCAGCGATAGGCGCAGAATATGCAAACAGTAAATCCAACGAATGGCAGGATGGTTTCATAAAAGACATCGGAAACCAGGTCGAAGTAAGACTTGCTCTCACCTCCGTAACTCGTAAAGTATGTGAAGAAGTCTGAGATGCCCAGCGACATGACTGCAGGTATGGCAAACAATGTCAGCAAGACCGCCTGCACCCCGACTGCCTTCTTTCTGGACAGGTTAAATTCATCGATCCAACAGGCAATCGGAATCTCGATTATTGAAACCAGGGAAGTTAATGCCGCGAAGAAAACCAGTGTAAAGAAGATGATTGCCACCACACTGGCGCCAACATAACCCACAGCGACCTGCATCGACAGGAATATCTTCGGCAGGAAACTGAAGATCAATCCCACACTGCTGGTAGACAAGTCATCGGTGTTGGTGTTCGGGTCGAAGGCGAAGATAGCCGGTAGAATCAACAGTCCGGCAAAAAATGCGATGCTGGTATCGGCAATCGCCACCATGCGCGTCGACTGTGGAATATTGTCACTGCGGCTGAAATAGGATCCGTAGGTAATTAATATGCCCATGCCAAGCGACAGGGAGAAGAACGCCTGACTCAGGGCGCCATTGATCACCGACAGGTTGACTTTGGAAAAGTCAGGAATCAGATAATAGCTGATTCCTGCACTGGCGTTGTCGAGCGTCAGCACGAAGATCGTCAGCAGAATCAGCATCACCGCCAGGGTCGGCATCAATATCCGAGCCAGGCGTTCGATGCCGCCTTTAACGCCGCCGAGCAGAATGAAGAAGATGACAGCCAGCAACAGAAACAGATAGCCGAACAGCGAAGGACGGGCCACCACCTCGGCGAAGGCAGTTTCGCCGGATAGATACTCCAGGCCACCGGTGGCTATTTCTCTAATATAGACAATCAGCCACACCGTTATTACGGTGTAGAACACAGCGATCATGAACGGCGTCAGAATCGCCAGCATGCCAGCCAGACGCCAACGCAGCGCACCACCTGATAATTCCGAAAAGGCACCCACTGGATTTCGAGTGGTCTTCCGGCCCATGGCGATTTCCGCCATCATCACCGGATAACAGATGAATGCCACGAAGAACAGATAGATGATGAGAAACGCCGCCCCGCCATTCTTGGAGGCCATGACCGGAAAGGCAACCAGATTTCCCAGTCCTACAGCAGAGCCGGCAGCAGCCAGAATGAATCCCAACTTCGAACTAAACTGGCCTCGATCCTGCTCCATTAAATCCTCTTTAAATCAATGTATCGGGACCCTCTGAACAAGTATATGGCCACTCTGCGGGAGTCTGTCGTGCTCTGCCGCTAGGCGTCGTGCGCAGGTAATGGCATCGTCCTTGGCAAGTACGACAACGACGCGGCGGGGCACGACAGGCCCTGCCAGAAGGGGCCTACAGCCAATCCTGCTCTCGGCGTTGCACTGACTTGCAAGGTCGGCACCTGACTGCGCCAGTGCGTCTTGATAGCAGAATTGGCTGTAGGCCAGAGCGGTCATATACTTGTTCAGAGGGCCCCCAGCTGACTATTGCCCGGCGGGTTTAGTGGATTCTAACAGTGCCCTTCTGGTCTTACAATTAGCCATTGACGCGGCAATGCGAGGCAGCTTCAATCTGACCGAACTAAGACAATTAGACTTTCAATCCAGTGAAAGCGCTATAATCGCCGCCCATGGCGAAATCGATCAATACACCACGTAAGCCCAAGAAGTCAGCCAACCCTGACGGCACGATTGCGCAAAACAAAAAGGTCCGGCACGACTTCTTTGTTGAGGATACTTTTGAAGCCGGGATGGTATTACTCGGCTGGGAGGTAAAGAGCCTGCGCCAGAAGAAAGTGCAGCTCGTGGACAGCTATGTGTTGATCAAGGACGGCGAAGCATTTCTGCTGGGCTGTAATGTAACGCCGCTGAATACAGCCAGCACCCATGTCGTTGCCGATCCAGGGAGAACCAAAAAATTACTCCTGCACAAAAAGCAACTTGCCAAATTGTTTGCAGCAACCCAACAGAAAGGCTACACCTGTGTATGCACGAAACTCTACTGGAAAGATCATCTGATTAAATGTCAGGTCGGCCTGGCAAAGGGCAAGCAGGAGCATGACAAGCGTGCCACAGTGAAGGACCGCGAATGGAAAGTCGATAAGCTGCGAATCGTCCGACACGCGAATCGCTAACGCGCTACCACGTAACAACTATCCCCTAAACCCCGAGGCCCCTAAGCCGCTAATTCTTCCGCTGTTGAGTTCGTGCTATTAGCCCCAATCTTATAAAGGACTGCCAATTACATCAAAGTTATAGCACCCCGCTATGATATACTGACTTTTCACATTGGGGGTGATTCGGATTCGACGCCGGTATCAAAACCTCAGGTGCATGTCGAGAGGGTAGTGACTCTCGTTAATCAATCGCTGCAACTTTATAGTTGCCAACGACGAAAGCTACGCCCTAGCAGCCTAAGAGCTTGCTAGCGATTGCCACCGGGATGCCTGTAAACCAGTGTTTTGCAATTGTCATTTAGAACAGGATCGCTGTGAGGTGCGTCTGGCGCCAAGCAGTTAAAAATTACCAGACTCGCCCTACTCGCCCTGCCCGTCGGGTAGACGTGGGCTAACTCAATAGACGACGCTAAACATGTAGAGCCGAAGGCCGCGAACTGACGGACGGGGGTTCAAATCCCCCCGCCTCCACCAAATACTACTCCAGTGAACTCTGGAGAACTCCATAGATATCCTCAAAGCCCAGTATTTATGGGCTTTTTTGTGTATACTAACTCCATAGACCTCCATCAAACTCCTGTTACATCCAAGATATTTGGGGGTACTTTTGGGGGTACTTTTAGAAAACTGAAATCAGGTACCCCCAATAATCATTATGCAAAAGCTAACAGCTACAGCTGTCAAACAAGCTAAACCTAAACCTAAGCCATACAAACTAGCTGATGGTGGTGGACTCTATCTGCACGTAAAACCCAATGGTAAGTATTGGCGGTACAAGTATCGTTTTGCCAATAAAGAGAAACTACTAGCCTTAGGTGTATACCCAGACACAAGCCTCGCAGACGTGCGCAAATTACACCAAGTAGCAAGGAAGAGCCTTGCGGACGGCATTGACCCAAACGATCACAAACAAGCTGAAAGGGCTGCCCATCAAGGCGCACTCGCAAATAGCTTTGAGGTTATTGCGTTGGAGTGGTTACAGAAAAGAGGAACTAAGTCTCAAAGCACTGAGCAGCGACAAAATAGCTTGCTCAAGAACGACCTGTTCCCTTATATCGGTAAACGCCCTATCGCTGATATCAAAGCACCGGAGTTGCTTAAAGCCCTACGCCGAATCGAAAGCCGAGGTGCGATAGAAACAGCACACAGAGCCAAGCAACTTGCAGGACAAATCTTCAGGTATGCAGTAGCAACTGGGCGCGCTGAACGTGATCCCAGTGTCGATCTAAAAGGCGCTCTGGCCCAACCAACAAAAACCCATTTTAAAGCCATCACGGAACCTAATGAAGTTGCTCCGTTGATGGTGGCTATCAGAAACTACCAAGGCTCCCCTGCTGTTATGGCTGCTCTTAAACTCTCTCCCCTACTCTTCTGTCGTCCAGGCGAACTACGCCATTTAGAATGGAAAGAAGTAAAGTTCAAAGAAACCCGCATAGAACTATCCGCTGAAAAAATGAAGATGAAGGAACCGCACATTATCCCTCTGTCTACTCAAGCAATGGAGATATTAGAAGAGCTACAGTTAATTACTGGTAGAGGTAGATACGTCTTCCCCAGTGCCAGAGGTGCAAGCCGATGTTTATCGGATAACGGCGTGCGGACTGCCCTAAGGACTCTGGGTTATACCAACGAACAGATCAGCCCTCATGGGTTCAGAGCAATGGCGAGAACCATTTTAGATGAAGTGCTTAACTTCCCCCTAGACTGGATCGAACATCAACTCGCACACGCTGTGAAAGACCCTAATGGTAGAGCCTACAACCGCACCAAACACATCTCCCAACGACAGCAGATGATGCAAACATGGGCCGACTACTTAGATGGTTTAGCTAGTGGGACTAATAATGTTGTCCCTTTTAGGAGAAGTCAGCATGCCTTTTGACAAGCAATACGCGCTTAATTATTTTTGCATACCCATTAATTAGACACTTTCTGTAATGCTGAGTATAAAATATAAATAGATTGCTAAATCTACTTGTACAACTCTTAATCTTCTTTTAAGATTATCTTCAGTTGTTAACAAACAGCTATCACCGGCGCCTGCCAATGTCCCCCCGGTGACCTCGAAAGAGTTGGCAAAACCGTTCACGTCAATGCCTTAACGGTGGCCTCGCAAGAGTGACGCGTTTTACCAGGCTCGCATCCTCAACTGCAGCGGATTACCTAATGTTATTTTTTGTTCCTTAAGGGGACTGGTGCTGCTGCGCGGAGGAATTTTAATGCGTACTCAAGATTTAATACCGTTAACAAAAGAAACTCGATTATCGCTTACAACAAACGAGGCTGCTCTGCATCTCTCCCTCAAACCTCAGACTCTGCGGGCTTGGGGCC